>JAESGU010000006.1_pt1 | contig 268708 bp, 216 predicted proteins | sample 9266271 | NCBI WGS metagenome assembly JAESGU01 (sample SAMN15740544, study PRJNA653495) | algae metagenome | isolation source: Scytonematopsis contorta HA4267-MV1 and co-occurring heterotrophs from mud... | place: USA: Palolo Valley Trail, Honolulu, Hawaii | collected 2009-07-25 | reverse complement strand
ATTAAGATGCTACCGAAAAAACCACACAAGGTTTTATTATCTCAAATATTTGATAGAATAGCCTCATTGGGACGTATCCACGCCCCTAAACCTTCTGTCACCACTTCATAATTGGCGAAGGTATTGTCAAGAGTTATTATTTTGATATCTATATCTATACTAGGCGGACATAAAATTTACGCCAAGTACTCTTGCGACCGCGATTAAGTAGTTCTTCCGTACGGAATAAAAGCTCTTGCGCTTTAAGTGAATCTACTGATGTTTCAGCTTTGATAATATAATCAATCCGTCCGCATAAAACTTTGGCTTTAGTGATAATAGTAATACCAACTTCCGCCTCATCTACATTTCTCAATCGCTCGACTACGTTTGGCAGTCCCAAAAGAACAGTTACCAAAGTTAACTGCGATTAGCAAAAACCTCTTAAGACGAATTAAATTCTTCACATCATCAGGTTATTAACCCGTTTTTAACGGGTTTTAGCTATTAGCCAGAAATTTTTTTCTAGGCTTACCTTGCTGGTATACTTTAACGACTTTCAAAATAGATACCTCCGAAAAAGAGTGTAGAGACCGTATTAATACGGTCTCTACAAGGGTTTGGACTGACGCATAATTAATGGACGGAGATGTCTAAATGGAATTGGAGATTTTTTTTATTTGGAAGTCCCTAATAGAGTAATAGCCTCTTCGCACCAAGCAAGCCACCCTATTTCAAACTGAATTCCATTGCACAGGGTTAGATAGCGAAACAAGTCCTTCTCTGATAAATTTGCAGGATTTGCAAAAGCATTCTGTTTAATTTGCTGATACACAGCTAGCCTCTCCTGGTGCAGTCTTCGGTGTGCATTGAGTTCCAACAAAATGGACTCCCTGGGAACCACAAAACCAGCGAACATTTTTACTAGTAGGTCATCCCGCAACGGTGCTATCTCACAGGGTTGCTGAATCCAACTTTGTAAAAATCCTTCCCCCGCCGCAGTCACAGAAAACACCTTCTTATCAGGACGACCCTTTTGTTCTATCCCCTCACTCTGCACCAGTCCCAGTTCCTCTAGCTTTCCTAGTTCGCGATAAATCTGCTGGAAACTAGCCTGCCAGAAAAAGCCAACCGACCCTTCAAATCGCTTTCGTAAGTCATACCCGCTACACGGACAATCCATTAGCGTCGCCAAAATTGCATGAGCCAGTCCCATCGTAAAAAAGTTTCCTCCATCGAGTTGACATATTCAACAAGTTGAATATACTATAACAAGCATAGTCAACTAATTGAGTATACCAGTTCACGGAGGAATCCTCATGTCGAAATCAATGCTGTATAACATCCAGTTCCCTGAAAATCCCAGTGCAATTATCTTTGTTAATGGCATGATTGCTCGCGACCGGGCAGGTTTTTTCTGGCTCTGGCGCAATCTAAATAATATTCGTCAATCGACGACTAACGCTAAGGGCTGTATTCAAGTAAAAGCGGGGATTTGCGGACCTCAAGAGGTAATCATGGTGAGTTACTGGGAATCAGACCGTCATTTAATGGACTTTTTCCGGGGTGCAGACCATCGTCAGATGATGCAATTCAACGCCCGTCATCCCAATAGCCTTTGCCTTTATAACGAAACCTACCATCCCTCAAAAAGCGGTAAGTATAGCCATGAGCCACAAGGAATGGCAATGGTTTACGGGATTTAATAGTGAACCTTGAGAAGCTCAAAATCAAAGCAAAATCTCCTTATACTCGAAAGACAAAACCATCACTTTTGCGTAAGTATGCTCAAGCTTTCAGATACGCTGTTACCAAACAACAATATTTAGTCCTAAAGAGCGTAAACAGCTTACTAATTGTGCGATGAAGTCTACTCGAAATATGCTGAAAGTTTTTGCTTTGAATTATAAACCGTAAAAATTTTTCAGTTGTCAGTTCACAGTTTTAAGTTATGCGTAATTTTAAGATTATGTAAACTTGCGGAAATTCAATAGGGTTATGTGTATTAATTATTGATAACCCTTAGATATATTGTCAAAGGAGATTTATTCAACTCAATCGAAAAACATAGTTATTAATTCTGTGAAATCGGAATACCCTAATTGTGAAAAAATTACTAGGATTTGCTCTCATTATTTTTTTAGTAGTTCCTCTACCTGCAACCGCTAGGATAATACGGCTAAGGGAGAAAACAAACAACGAAGCTACTTTGTCTGTTAATCTTTCAAATAATATTACAGAGGGTCTTTATTGGTTAGGAAATACAGGTCAGGGTTTAGAAGTAAAGGGAAATAGGTATCGCTACTATGACGAAAACGGGTCTAAACAGTGGAAACCTATTTCAGAGTTAAAGCGTCTTAGAAATGGTGTTATATATGATGGAAAAAGCTACTGGTGCTTGTCTACACTTGTACCTGAAAATAAACCAGGGGTATGCTCCGCTAATGGATGGATGACAGAAAAAGCAAAACTGCCATTTGTTGGTACTAAGTTTTTTAATTTTCTGGGTGGAAGTGGAACTGGTCAATCAATTACTATAAAAAAAGATGGGGCTACTATAGTAAAAACTCATGGTGTATTTAATAGTTCAGTTGTATATAAAGGAAAATTTTCAAATCCAATCATATTCAAAGACAGATTTGGTTTACTGTTGAAAGATAATAAAATTTACAGTTTATCTCCTGATGGACAAATAGGTAAAGGCTGCAAAGGTGAAGGAACCCTATGTGAGTCAAGTCTTTATGAGCCTTAAGCTTGTTCATCAGTTGATTCAGTAGTTGGTTTACAGACAATCGATTATGCAGAAAAAATTAAAAATCTGTATATTATCAAAATCAACTTGCTACCAGGTAAATTTCTGTATATTATGGTATGGTGTCAACAATGGGATGCAATACTTGTATATTTATATACAATTGTATATGCGGGAAATGCCCGTATAATAAATATTTAGACCGCAAGTCATCAGTGGAGACTGTATTTTATGCTGTTCAGCAGTCTTCAGTAAAAGTGAAAAGAACCCCGAATTACTCATTTCAGTGTCTATGAAGAGATGAGTTTTTCATGACGACATTAAAAAAAAAGTCTACTTTAACTGATTATTCGGACTTTCAAATAATTTTCTCACTCTGCGGTCATCTTTCCTAGTGGGTGTTAATAAATGCGTGGGTGTGGCAAATCTGCCAGTCAAAATTGATTCACGGTAGTCATTACGGAACATTCAATATGAATTTTACAGGTACAAGTGGTAACGATAATCTGATTGGTGGTGCAGAAAATGACAACTTATCAGGTCTTCGTGGCAACGATTATCTCGATGGTAAAGGGGGAGCCGATACTTACCTCTTCAATCGTGGAGATGGACAAGACACCCTCAATGACAGCAGTTCCGACGGTAGCATTGACCAACTAGTCTTTTCGGGTGCAGGGCTGACCTCTACAAATGTTGTTGTCACTCGATTGGGTAATAGCTTCGACTTACAAATTTCCTTTAAAGGTGGAATTTCCGACTCCGTTGTACTTAAAGACCAAGTATATGGTTCTTCTAATAACTATGGAGTTGAAAGCATTAAATTTAGTGACGGTGTAATTTGGACAGAAGAGCAGCTTTGGAATGCTTACCTAACACAAAGTGCAGCTTCCAATGACACCTTAGAAGGCACAAATGCTAATAACAATATCACAGGTGGTTTAGGTAAAGATTATCTCGATGGTAGAGGGGGAGCTGACACTTACCTGTTCAACCTTGGAGATGGACAAGACACCCTCAATGATAGTAGTTCCGACGGTAGTATTGATACACTAGTCTTTTCAGGCGCTGGACTGACCTCTACAAATGCCATCGTCACTCGATTAGGTAATAGCTTCGACTTACAAATTTCTTTCAAAAATGGAATTTCCGACTCAGTTGTACTTAAAGACCAAGTATATGGTTCTTCTAATAACTATGGAGTTGAAAGCGTCAAGTTTAGTGATGGGGTAACTTGGACAGAAGAGCAGCTTTGGAATGCTTATCTGACACAAAGCGCAGCTTCCAATGACACCTTAGAAGGCACAAGTGCTAATAACAATATCAGAGGTGGCTTAGGTAATGATTACCTCGATGGTCGTTCTGGAGCCGACACTTACCTGTTCAACCTTGGAGATGGACAAGACACCCTAAATGACAGCAGTTCTGATGGCAGTATTGACAAACTAGTTTTTTCCGGTGCGGGACTCACAGCTGCTAACGCTATTGTGACTCGCTTAGGCAATAGCTACGACTTGCAAATTTCCTTTAAAGATGGAATTTCCGACTCCGTTGTCCTCAAAGACCAAGTTTATGGTTCTTCTAACAACTATGGGGTTGAAAGCGTCAAGTTTAGTGACGGTGTGACTTGGACAGAAGAACAACTTTGGAATGCTTACCTGACACAAAGTGCAGCTTCCAATGACACTTTGGAAGGTACAAGCGCTAATAACAATATCAAAGGTGGTTTAGGTAAGGATTATCTCGATGGTCGTTCTGGAGCCGATACTTACCTTTTCAGCCGTGGGGATGGTCAAGATACCCTTAATGACAGCAGTTCCGACAGTAGTATTGATAAACTAGTTTTTTCCGGTACGGGACTCACAGCCGCTAATGCAATTGTGACTCGCTTGGGTAATAGTTACGACTTGCAAATTTCCTTTAAAGATGGAATTTCCGACTCCGTTGTCCTCAAAGACCAAGTTTATGGTTCTTCTAACAACTACGGGGTTGAAAGCGTCAAGTTTAGTGATGGGGTAACTTGGACAGAAGAACAACTTTGGAATGCTTATCTAACACAAAGCGCAGCTTCTAATGACACCTTGGAAGGCACAAGCGCGAATAACACTATCAAAGGTGGTTTAGGTAATGATTATCTCGATGGTCGTTCTGGAGCCGACACTTACCTGTTCAACCGTGGAGATGGACAAGACACCCTTAATGACAGCAGTTCCGACAGTAGTATAGATAGACTAGTATTTTCCGGTGCTGGTCTCACGGCTGCTAATGCCATCGTCACTCGTGTACCCAATAGCTACGACTTAAAAATTTCCTTCAAAGGTGGAATTTCCGACTCTATTGTACTCAAAGACCAAATTTATGGTTCTTCTAACAACTATGGGGTTGAAAGCGTTAGATTTAGTGATGGGGTAACTTGGACAGAAGCCCAACTCTGGAATGCTTCCGTTACGCAAACCAATCAAACTCTCACTGGCACAAATGGTAACGATAATCTTGCTGGTGGTGCAGGAGATGACAAATTATCTGGTCTTGAAGGTAATGACACGCTTCGAGGTGGTTTGGGAAATGACTACTTAGATGGAGACAAAGGAACTGATACTTACCTCTTCCAACAAGGAGATGGAGGAGATACAATTTACGACACAGGCTACTCTGATACCAGCATTGACCAATTAGTATTCACGGGTCCTGGACTCACCTCAGCCAATGCTATTGTGAATCGTTTGGGCAATAGCAACGATTTACAAATCTCCTTTGGTGGTGGCATTTCTGACTCTGTTGTGCTAAAAAATCAGCTTCTTTATGGCTTCTCTTCCACCTACGGTCTTGAAAGTGTCAAGTTTAGCGACGGGGTTACTTGGACAGAAGAGCAATTGTGGAATACTTACCTCACAACAGGTGCAGCTTCTAACGACACATTAGAGGGTACTGATGCAAATAACACCCTTCGAGGTGGTTTGGGAAATGACTACTTAGACGGTGGCAAAGGAACTGATACTTACCAATTCCAACAAGGAGATGGGGGAGATACAATTTACGACACTGGCTACTCTGATACCAGCATTGACAAACTAGTTTTTACAGGAGCAGGGCTTACCTCAACTAATGCTATCGTAACTCGTTTGGGGAATAGCAACGATTTACAAATCTCCTTTGGTGGTGGAATTTCTGACTCTGTTGTGCTCAAAAATCAGCTTCTTTATGGCTCCTCTTCCACCTATGGTCTTGAAAGCATTCAGTTTAGTGACGGAGTTACTTGGACAGAAGCGCAATTATGGAATGCTTACCTCACAACAGGTGCAGCTTCTAACGACACATTAGAGGGTACTGATGCAAATAACACCCTTCGAGGTGGTTTGGGAAATGACTACCTAGATGGTGGCAAAGGAACTGACACTTACCAATTCCAACAGGGAGATGGGGGAGATACCATCTACGACACAGGCTACTCTGATACTAGCGTTGACAAACTAGTTTTTACAGGAGCAGGGCTTACCTCAACTAATGCTATCGTAACTCGCTTGGGCAATAGCAACGATTTACAAATTTCCTTTGGTGGTGGAATTTCTGACTCTGTTGTGCTCAAAAATCAACTTCTTTATGGCTCCTCTTCCACCTATGGTCTTGAAAGCATTCAGTTTAGTGACGGAGTTACTTGGACAGAAGCGCAATTATGGAATGCTTACCTCACATCAGGTGCAACTTCCAACGATACATTAGAGGGTACTGATGCAAATAACACCCTTCGAGGTGGTTTAGGTCATGACTACCTGGATGGTGGCAAAGGAGCTGACACTTACCTCTTCCAACAAGGAGATGGGGGAGATACCATTTACGACACAGGTTACTCTGATACTAGCGTTGACAGACTAGTCTTTACAGGAGCAGGACTTACGGCAGCTAATGCCATCGTCACTCGCTTAGGGAATAGCAACGATTTACAAATTGCTTTTGGAAATGGCATTTCTGATTCTTTTGTACTAAAAAATCAGCTTCTTTATGGCTTCTCCTCCACCTACGGTCTTGAAAGCATCCAGTTTGGTAACGGGGTTACTTGGACAGAAGGGCAATTATGGAATGCTTACTTAACAGTGGGTGCAGCATCCAATGATACATTAGAGGGTACTGATGCTAATAATACCCTTCGAGGTGGTTTAGGAAATGACTACTTAGATGGTGGCAAAGGGGCTGATACTTACCTCTTCCAACTGGGAGATGGGGGAGATACCATCTACGACACAGGCTATTCCGATGCTAGCGTTGACAAACTAGCCTTCACGGGAGCAGGACTTACATCCACTAATGCCATTGTCAATCGCTTGGGTAGCAGCAATGATTTGCAGATTTCCTTTGGTAGTGGCATATCCGATTCTATTGTGCTAAAGAACCAACTTTATGGTGGCATCTCTGGTAGCTATGGAGTGGAGAGCATTACATTTAGCAATGGTGTCACCTGGACTGAGACTCAACTTTGGAATGCTATTAGTTAGACCTGTTATCAAATAGACATCTCCGTCCATGAGCGTAGAGACCGTATTAATACGGTCTCTACAAGGGTTATTAGCAGGTTTTGGAGTGTGCAAGTTAGGAGTTTACTTGCATATAATTTTCATGACTATAAGCTAACTAATTTGGCATTTACCAAAGCCTTTCGCCAAGCTATGATAGCCGCTATTCGGTAATCAATCTCTCTGGAATCAATTTCGTGATGGCTTCCATTATAAACTATAATCTTCATCGAAGTTAGAGCAATATTTGTCTGATGAAAATATTCAATTATGGCATCGATAATTCCTTCAAAAATTGCATAAATATAATAAAAAGGAATGATTTCATCATCGTTAATTTGCCAAACAATTTGAAGATTATGCTCTATATTATTATCTTCAATTGTAGGTTCAATTTGGAGTAATACATGACCATAGTTTCCAATGCTGGAACTCTGTCGAATAAATTTACCTTCTGTTATTAATGGTTTTGCAATAGAATAAAATTGACATTCAACTTCATTCCATAAATTTAATTTTATATTTCCCTCAAAATTATCCCAAATATTAGCTACCCAATGCCACTTTTCAACATATTTACAAATGTCATCCCAATCAGAATTACGCACACCTTTGTAAAATTTAAGCAATTTGTATAATTCGCTTATTTCTTTTGGTTGTGGTTTTTCTATCTCCATTAATTTAATTAATTTTCTTCCTACTTCTATCGTCTCATTTGTAAATAGTTCTCCCGCTTCTTCAGATTCATATCTTCCTCGTTCGGGATGTTGATGTAATAACTCAATAGTACGATGCAGCCATCGCATATCTTTTCTTGCTTCATAAGTATAATATTTGGCATAGTATAGTTTTTTTTCATTCATGAAAATAAATGATATGAAAATTAAGGTTATAACAGAAGTTGCTATCTTAACAGCTTGTAATCAAAGCAGTTTTGGGTAATGAAAAAACTTGTAGGAATCCCAATAATCCTAATTTTAGCATCAGGCGCAATCGCGTATCATATTCGACCTTTAATATTTCCGAAAACCTATGTAGTTGACTGCACTCAAGCCAACAAAATCACCCGGATATCAGATACTTGGCTCGGAGCGATTGGCAATTCATCTCAAAAAGACGCAGAAATTATTGCACAACGCTACATCACAAAAGTTGTCTGTCTCAATGACTTAAAGGGTGATTTGAGCTTTAATCCTAAACCATACTTCTTTAACAGGTCTGACCTGAGTCAGAAGTATCAAGTTATCGGTCACAGTGGTGCTGGTTCACGCAGTCCAGGCAGTTTACGGGTAAAATTTAACAACGAGACTCTACTCAATTTTTGCTTTAGCATGATGGTAATTAACTGCAACCGCGCTCAAGAATGCGATTGTCCTTATGACTTTAACTGGGAACCTAAACCAAAGCGCTGATGCGACATGAAGCATTCATGGATATTTGAAATTAAGTATGGGTTAAATATTATATGAATACACTTAGCCAACTGCTAAGCAAATTAGTGATTTTTGCGACTTTAATATTTTGCATGGTGCTTCTCATTATCAGTATTTACCCTGGTGCTATAGATAGTTTGCTTTTTGCAGTCACGCTGGTGTCGATTGTCTGTGTGCCAATGTTTGTAGTAGCCGGGATTATGGTGTTGGTCGTTTTAGGACGACGGGTAAAATTGAGAAGTATTAAGATACCATCGCAAATTGTTGTTGCAATTACTGGGATACTTCTGGTTTCTTACATCCTGCTCAAATTCTATATTCCCCGTCGTTTGGCATTTATGGTATCGCAATCAGCATTTGAACAAGTCAGAGTGCAACTTCCTGTCTCTAGAACTGGAAAAATTGCATTAAACCGAAAACTCGGTTTTTACGAAGTTGACAAATACGCAAATGACTCTCGTGGGGGTGTATATTTTCGCGTTTTCTCAGGTGGTAGTGGTTTAGGTCCAGATGTAACATCCTATGGTTTTGCCTACCAACCGAATCGTGAAGGAAGTCCATTTGGGACTGCTGATTACCAGGTATTTTACTTGTCCGGTGACTGGTATTGGTTTCGAGTGTCCGACGATTATTGATAAGCCAAGTCTAGGTTAGCAATTTATGATAGAAAAAGAAGCAACAAAACAAGCATTAATAGCTTTAGAATACCACATTAAATGGTTAGAATATAACTTGATTGATGAAGTCTTTTTATTAAGTCAGTACCAATATTTTATTGATTCAGAGGATAAGTGTACAGAACATTACAGGTATGCAGCGTTCCAAAAAATATTAAAGGATAATCAGTCCTTGGATGACAAAGCTATAAATCGATATATTCAATTGGCTGAACTAGATAATGATAAATACATGGCAAATTCCGCCTTGATGAATCTATTTATGTGGGAATGCTTAAACGATGCACAATACACAGCATTAGTAAATCACTCAGCATTTTCACATAAAGTTTTTCAAAAATATCATCAAAATAAAATCCTGATACAAACAATAGATTCAGTTAATTTAATATCAGATGAAGTTCTTGAGTTTTACATTCAAAATTATGAGTCTATAATTCAAGAGTATTTATTAAATAAATAAGGCTTAACTCGCGAGCAAATTGATTATATATCTCAGCATGGTAGAAATAAAAAAATTAGAAGTATGGCGAAAAATATGCTTATAAGCAAATTTCCAAAATGAAAAAACAAAGCAAAGAGCAAATCATAGAATTCCTAGCTGAATTAGCAGCACCTCTGGGGTATTTGTATCAGCAAAGTATCTGTTTCTTAAGCGCTATCTATTAACATGTTTACCTTTAACAAAAAATATTTCTACCTGACAATTTTACTATTTTTAATAGAGGTGTGTATTGCTGTTTTTGTGAACGACAATTTTATACGTCCTTTTATCGGTGATGTTTTAGTTGTAATACTAATTTATTGCTTTGTCAGAGCTTTTTGGAATATAAATTCATCTATTGTTGCTTTATCAGTTTTTGCATTTTCTTGTACTATTGAAGTTCTCCAATATTTTAATTTTGTAAATCATTTAGGATTGCAAAAAAATAAAATTTTGGCTGTTGCCTTGGGGAGTACATTTGATTGGAAGGATATAATTGCTTACGCAATCGGTATGGTAACAATCCTATGGTTAGAAAATAGAAAATGATTACTTGAAAGTTGTCGTTAACCTAATTAGTATCCTAAATGTTCAAATTTTTTTTGTAGTACCCTCGAACAGCCCGCTTTTTGAGTAACAAGTTGCTGATGCATACCATTACAAAGTGTTTTTTTCATACGCTGACGCGAACGCGCAAGATGCCTCGTCCCAATGAAAATAAGTCCTAATGTGAGTAGATTTGGGTAGACATTTACGAGCGGTATATTACTCAGAATAGTGGTATCGACAAGCAATAATTGTTAGATACTCATCATCCACCGCATACACTAACCGATTCGTATCATCAATTCGCCGCGACCAAAAACCAGCCAAATTCTCTCTCAGTGCTTCTGGTTTGCCCATGCCCTCAAACGGTAATCGGATGGCTGCCTCAATGAGCTTATTGATTCGTTTTAAGGTTTTCTTGTCCTGCCCTTGCCAATATAAATAATCTTGCCAAGCCTCATCCGTCCAGGCTAACTTTCTAGTCATTCAACAAATTTCGCTCCACCACTTTCCCTTGCTTGAACTGAGCAATAGAACGCTCTAAATGGGCAGCATTGGCAGGAGATTTAAGTAAATGCACCGTCTCCATCAAACTATTAAATAACTCTAGCGACATCACCACAGAATCTGCCGCATCTCGTCTGGTGATGATGGTATAGTCGGCATCTTCCACCACTCGGTCTAAAACAGCCTTAAGGTTATTTCTCGCTTCGCTAAAAGACACCACTTTCATCTGCTTCATACTTGTACAGTTTATTGTACAAGTATAACACTCTCAAATATATTCAGCAATAGTCACCGTTATATCTCTGATACTTAAAGCTAACATCTTGTTAAATACCGTCCAGTTGGCTCACCTAAAATCTGTCCTTGGTCGTAAATTTTATTCCCTCGCAAGAAAGTTGTTTTGACTCGTCCCGTTAATTCCATCCCCTCAAAAGGTGTATAACCTTGCTGCGACTCAGATTCCGAAGCACGCACAACAAAAGTTTCATTAGGGTCTAGCAGTACTAAATCAGCATCATAACCAACAGCAATATCCCCCTTTGAACTTACCCCAAACCGTTGAGCAGGATTCCAGCTTAACAACTCAGCCATGTGATTGTAGGACATACCGCGCTTACTACCTTCACTAAATACCCCAGAAAGTAGGTATTCCGTACCACCAAATCCTGACTTAGCCAACCAGATATTATTGAGGTCTTTTCGACTGGCTTTTTGCTCGGCCGAACAACAAGCATGGTCGCTGACAATCCAATCAACTTGACGATTAAGTACAGCTTGCCATAAGTATTCTACATCAGCGCGAGGACGGATTGGCGGGTTAACCTTTGCCCATTTACCCGTGGGTGTATCCACATCTAATAGCAGATGTCCCACAGTTACTTCTCGTCGGAAATTGATGTGAGGAAGGGCTGTTTGCATCATCAAAGCTGCTTCCAATGCTTTGCGAGAACTGAGGTGTAGTAAATTAATATTGAGACAATTAGTTTCGTGTGCCAAATAAGAAGCAATGCAAATAGCTAACCCTTCTGAGTGAGGAGGACGCGCTGCACTATAAGCTTTTAAGCCTGTTAAGCTGGGGTCGTTCTGGACTATTTTGGTGTAAGCGTTGAGGATTTCGGCTACTTCGCAATGGAGACTAAGACTAATACGGTCGCTGGCTTCTGGATGCAATTCTCTCAGCTTAGTTAGACCACGCATAATAAACTCAAAATGAGCAAAATCATAGCGAGCATCTTTATTAATCATCAAAAACAGATTTTGTTGCTCGGAAAGTCCATGCAAACCATAACCACCATAAAACATAAAGATTTTAAAAGACCCAACCCCATATTCCTCAAATAGCATTTGCATCTCATCAATATGCTCCCCGCTAATTGGGGCAATATGGTAGCCATAATCTACAAAAAAGTTTCCTTGCGAAAGTGCTAAAACTTCTGGGAAAAAATCTTTATAAGAACCACCCTTATTCAAATAATACTGTCCCGTACGCATATAATTGAGGCTAGTAGTCACACCTCCCATTGCAGCAGCTTTGCTTTCCGTTACAGCATCCTGGTTCAACGCTTGATAAATACCGATGTGCATATGAGCATCAACTACCCCAGGAAAGCCTAACAAATTTTTGCCATCAAATACCTCTTTGCTATTTTCCGGGTTAATATTGGAAGTAATAGTCGCAAATTTTCCGTCTTTAATCCCTAAGTCAAGCAGTTCGACGGAATCCTGATGCGGACGAACTACCCGCACATTTTTGATAATTTTATCTAATACGGGAGCTTCAGACATGGTAAACCTCACGCCATTACTGAGTAAAAAACACCCTAAGTTTTAATACTAAAAGATGATATCAGCACAGATAATATCGTATATTATTTGTGTAAGTCAAAAAATTTAAATTTATTAACATAGTTGGAAATATTACTATTATCCTAGTTAATATAACGGACAAAAAAATGGTTACAAAAATGGAAACTTTTAATGAATATCATTTAGACCCTAAGCAATTCTCTTTTCTCGAAAGTCTTCAAGATAATTGGCAAGTGATTAGAGATGAATTTAAATACTTTATTAATAATGCATCTCCTGAAGAACTAAAATTCACCTACGATGTTCTCGGTCCAAAAAGTAAAACGATTAAAACAAAGGGAAATTCTAAATACAGTGCTTTTGGAATATTATTTCAAGGACTATTTATTGAAAAATATATTCAATTACATCAAATAGAATATCCCGATTACGAGTCACATAAAGCATCAGAAAAAGCACTAGCATTAAGGGAGAAATATTTCCCAAATTTGGCTCGAATACTAGAAAAAGTGAACTTTAGCAATGATAATGTGATTAGAAATGCGTATTTTGGTACATTTCATCCCGGCTTAGATATTAAGCTACATGTAAATTATAATCCTCATATGAATCGTGGTTACCTGGGATTGATAGTTCCGGAAGGTGATATAGCGATGAAAATATGCCACGATATGCTTTATTGGCATGAAGGAGAATTCATGGTTTTAGACCATAGTTATCCACACTGTCCTCATAATTACACCGATTATGACAGAACTGTCTTAGTTGTAGACTTTTTTAAAACAGATAAGTCGTTAGAGTCAGCTATAGAATTTGAAAAAGAACAAGTCGCACAACGTATGCAAGATAATCCTTATAGCTTGGGTGTTTTTGGAAAAAGCGATAAAGCTGAAGTCGAGGATTTTATTAAATATGGTTTCGCTCATCAGTTAGAGTGGGATAAAGCTTTATAACTTAGGACTATAGTTTACTTCCTGAATACTATCTCCTAGTTTAACATTTTAATTCCCAAAATATAGATAGCTAGGGAATAAATTCCCTGTCTAAAAGCTGAAGTCCTCTTAAGAGGACTAAAATGATAGATTAAAAAAGATATTTTTATAAAATTAAGGTGTTTCCACAAAATTTTCTTACCAGTCCTCTAAAAGAGGACTTTAGCTTTTAGACAGGGAATTTATTCCCTGGCTTGTGGTACAAATGGAGTACTATATTTTATTTATAAGCTCATTTGGTGTCAGCACAGAATATTAAAAAGGAAAACTTAGTGGAAATTTTTGGTTCATCTGAGATTTTTGATAAAATCATGAGCGGTGATTTAGAAATAACTTCAGTACAGGCTGTGGCTTTGGGAAATTTATTTCATGTTGATTCTAGTTTATTTTTAAATGATTAGAATTTGATTTGAAAAAATTTAAAAAACTTTTTTTCTACGATGCTTACGGATGCACTAACATTCCTCAACCTGCTGATAGCCCCAAATTTTCCGTTTACGTTCTGTCGTTTATTGGGTTTCCGCTATTCGTCAACCCAACCTAACAAAGCATCCAGAGCGCTATATTTCCACTAAGTAGCGCTAAATACTACGAAAATCCGCATAATTTGGGATGATAAGTACTAGATTATTTCATGAGAAATTTATATAAGCTGGGAAACCTCTGTCATTTGTAAACGTCAAAGAACTAACAAGCTAGGAGTTTCTGGGTTGAGTTGCATCTGTAACCGTTACTACTATGTTATTTGATTACATTCTCCGCATATGAAAACCCTTATATTTTTTCTCAGTCAGCATATACCTTCTGCCCTGTAGTCAAAACAAGTCAGCCCAAAAGGGGACGAAATTTCGGTAAGATATAGTAACTATCTTTTTCTGCTCTTTCTCAAAAAGCAGATACTGAGTGCAACTCATACCCATCGGAGAATCTCAATGCTGACTTTAAAAATCGTAGTTTACGTTGTTGTCGGTTTCTTTATCTCTCTGTTCGTCTTTGGATTTTTGTCCAACGACCCAGCACGTAACCCTGGTCGTCGAGATTTGGAATAATCGCGACCCTGACCACAAACACGCTTGTTGCGGCAGAGAAAGCCTGCTCTGTATAAAAAACACCCATATTTTTTGCGTTTTATTATGCTTCATTGGGTGCCTCACAGAAGGCTAAAGTCGGAAGGAACATAACTGTAGATGTAACCTTCCGGCTATTATTTGGCTGTTTGTTATTTTGCTTATGCTGAAATATGCTTCAACCAGTTCTGCCGCCCGAATCACTTAAAAATCCCGTAGAATCAAAACAAGTACCATCTGCTGTCCCCCATGTTGTTCCTCAACAAACCACCCCTGGGACATCGGCTGAGTCACAAAAACTTGTTGCCTCAGAAAACAAAGCCAGCATTAAGCCAGAAAGTTTTCCTCCAGAATTTTCTCCTTTAAGTGCTGTCAAAAATGCTGCTCCTTTGGGAGATAATTTGCAAATTGGTTACCCTCTTCAAGGTCAACCAGCAGGTAACAAGCAAATAGCTGATACTACATATAATATAAATACTACAAATACTACTAACGTCAAACAAAGTAAAGAATTATCCGAAAATACTACTCAGCCTGTAAGTGAAAAGCCAGTTTCTAACTCACAGCAGCCTAATTCACAAAAAGTAGAAATAATACCAGTATTAAAATTTCAAGATACAAAAGCTGCTAATTCTAATAGAAACGAGCAAGTACAAAACGTTATAGAATTTAAACCTCGTAATCCAACAAACGAATCCGCACCACCAGCAAATTTTGTTCAGCAAGCACCAACAGAACAAACACCTGAACCATCGCTAAATATACCCCCAACTCCCAATCCAGAATCCCCAACTCCCAACTCCCCACTCCCCACTCCCAATTCTCCCAACTCCCCACTCCCCACTCCCCCTCCAAACACCCGACGAAGAATAATTGAAATCAGGTCTGACCGACAAGTATATGACCAAAAACGTCAGGTGGTGACAGCGGAAGGAAATGTAGAAGTACTTTTTGATGGAGCGGTGGTAAATGCAGACCGCTTGCAAGTTAGTTTAGATAATTTAATTTCCGTCGGTGATGGTAACGTCGTGGTAACACGGGGTGACCAAATATTGCGGGGGGAACGTTTTACTTATAACTTTATTCAAGATAATGGGGAAATAGCTAACGGTCGAGGAGAAGTTTTTATCCCCTCTGCTGGGGAAGATTTTTCTTTTTTACCCACCGATATATCTGGTGGTGGATTACAAAGACAGCCTTTAAGCGAACGGGTTAATAGAAATCAACCAGTTTCTAATGTTGGTAGTCCTGGTGGAATTAATGTAGTAGTGGGTGGTAGTCGTGATGTTCGTAACTTACCAGGACAAGCAGGAGCAGCTGGTGGAGAAGTCCGAAGGGTAAGATTTGAAGCACAAACTATTGAATTTTTTCCCCGTGGTTGGCAAGCTAGAAATGTTCGTCTGACTAATGACCCATTTTCGCCACCGGAATTAGAACTACGAGCTGATAAAGTAACTGTAAGGGAAGTTTCACCCTTAGAAAGTCGAGTACAAACCCAAAGACAACGTTTAGTATTTGACCAAGGTCTCACTTTACCAATACCTATAGATAGCCAAAGAATTAGCCGAGACAGACGCAATGTTACCCCATTTCCTGTTTCCTTTGGTTACGACGGTGATAAACGTGGGGGTTTATTTATTGAACGTACTTTCGAGCCATTTAGCAACGACCGGATAAGCTGGACATTAACACCACAATTTTATGCTCAAAAAGCTATACAGGGTTCAGATGCTTTTACGTCGCTTTTTGGTCTTAAAAGTAAAATTATTGGTGCTTTAAGTGACCGTACTTCTATTGAAGGTAATGGGGAATTAACTAATCTTGACCTGAGTAAATTTGAAGATAGTTTTCGCGCTAATTTACGTTTACGTCAAGCATTGGGAGATATAAGAACTCCTCATACATTAAATGTAGAGTATACTTATCGCGATAGATTTTTTAATGGTTCTCTCGGTTTCCAAGAAGTTCAAAGTAGTTTTGGTGCTGTTGTTACTTCTCCAATAATTCCCTTAGGTAACAGTGGTTTAAATCTTAGTTATCAAGGTGGCGCACAGTATATTAATGCGAACACTGACCGTCCGCAATTACTCGCACTTAATCGCACAAATAATCGTGTTACTTTAGGTCGTTTGCAGGGTAGTGCAGCTGTTAGCGGTGGTATTACATTGTGGCAAGGGAAACCTTTAGCAGCGACTCCGACGGAAGGATTGCGATATACTCCGAGTCCTGTAGTGCCTTTCTTGCAAGCTATTGGTGGGGTGACGGCGACTAATAGTTATTATACCAATGGAGACAATCAATCTACTTTGACTGGTACTATTGGTCTCCAAGGACAAATCGGTAATTTTTCTCGACCATTTTTTGACTATACCGGATTTAATATCAGTTATTCTCAAGGTTTGAATACAGGTTCATCACCATTTTTATTCGACCGTTCTGTTGATAACCGAGTTTTAAATGCTGGTATTACACAGCAAATATATGGACCTTTTAGGTTTGGTATTCAGACAGCTATTAACTTAGATACAGGTGCTCAAAGTAGTACTGATTATACTCTGGAATATAGCCGTCGTAGTTATGGTGTGACTTTGCGTTATAACCCTATTTTGGAATTAGGTGCTATTAGTTTTAGACTTAGTGATTTCAATTGGTCTGGTGGTACTGACCCATTTTCTGACCCGTTTGAAGTTAAACCTGTTGTTGGAGGGGTAAGACAGGGGTATTAATGCAATTTGCAATTTGCAATTCGCAATAAGCGCTCCGCTCCACTGCGTGTTCGCGCAGCGTCCGCTTACGGATACGCAATTCGCAATTCGCAGTCAACAGTCAACAGTCAATATATCCTTCTTAACTCCAGAAACTTCTAACATGACTGTCGTAATGGGTACAATTCTTCCCACTGTGGTGTAATGACGATTCCCTACAGATGTTGTGGTTGAGCGTTCCCGAAATCTTTTCATGGTAATTTTGAACCACTCCCTTGTTTTTGGCATAGGTAGTCTGTATAATTCACGGGTATTAACGAAATAATAAAATAACCAGTCCGCTTCGGTGTAGAGAAAACAACCGGGTGTGCCTTTTTCTAGATTGCTGTGGGTCTCAAAGAAAAAATTACGGGTTTTGTCCCAGCGATCGCCTTTTATTTCGACCAAGATTTCACCAGTTTGAGTTATCCAAATTAGGTCAATATCCCGTCGCTGGTAATCTGGGTCATTTTCGACATTTACCACATCTATAGTTTCTGGTTTTGTTCGTAACCAAGCTTCAATATCAGCGAATGCTCGACTTGCGACTCCTAACCCTTCAACCATGCTGTAGCTATTAGTCATAAAACTTTATTCCTTAATAGTTGCACCTCATAATTTTGAGTTTATGATAATTGGCAACATTTGTTATGAGTACCTATTTAGTATTAAAATTACGCATTATATTAAAGCTATTTTAAATTTATGTGCGATTATTTACCTGATTTATAACAAAAGACTTCCAATATAAAAAATACATCTGTTTTGTAAGATGGGATTCCAGTGGTTCTATAGCAAGCAGGGCGGGCAAGGATGCCCACCTCACAAGATGGAACAATTTATTTTGATAAATGTATATAATATGTCTTTAGCGCAATTGTTCTATTTTTGTAATTGTCAATCAGGAAAGATGATAGTTTGATTGTACCAAATATTTACCTAACCAAATTTCGCATTAAATCGTAGCCCCCTCCCCGCGTGCGGGGTAGGGGGTTGGGGGTGGGGTTCTTTTATTTACTATTAATGATTCCGCAAACTCAGTTTTCCGACCAGAATATAGGATTTTCTAAATAAGGGTTCATTCCAGGAAATGGAGAGTTCATATATTTGAATAAAGAAAGAAAGAATGTAATAGGCAGTTGTTGGGAACTACTATGGTGGTTATATCAATATCCTGACATAAAGGTTTGAGTTTTTGCCTACTGCTAATTTGCTTAAACCAGTCAGTGCTTTGTTTCCCATTATCTTACAAATTAACCGAGGTATCATATTCACTTAGCTCATTTGTTCTATTTACATAATTTTGATAAATTATAAAATTTCCATAAATTTTTAATATCGTAAATAGACTATGTTTATTTGCTTGGAAATCTGGGAATACTAAGAATAAGTCAAACATAAATCAAACCTAAAATCTTCAGTTCTATGCTATTTCTGCATGAAAAAGAGCATCCCAAATATGTAAATTTATGGTCTTTTGTATGTAGTGCGGGCTTCTAGCCCGCTTTCTATAGCAATCCGAAATCAATCGTGAGAAATAAAATGGCTGAAAACCTTATAAATACGTGATTTTTATCTCAGTATTTTCTCACATTTCAATCCGGATTGCTATAGTAGAAAATCCCGTTTTCTAGCTAGTAGAGAACCCCGTTTTCTGGCTAGTAGGGAGCAAGATGCTCCCACTGCAACTTTTTTTGCCAAAAGATTTTTATTTGCGATTAAACTAAGGTTTCAACCCGTTTTTAACGGGTTTTAGCTTTTAGCCCGAAATGACCGTTCAGGGGTATTTCGTGGAATTTTAGGATTATTTCAAGACCTGTGTGTACACGTTAACATTAACGAAGAAGGAGTTGAGGTGGGATTCCTTCATTTCCCCCGAACAAACTGCTGTAACAACCGAAAAATTTTAACAGCCAACTCTTCCAACCAAACCATCAAACCATCAAACCATTCCAAACCGATTTCGACCAAATGTTTATCATAGCCAACAGGTTCCGAATCAGTTTCTATCCAATCAGGCTTTGCTTCCATCTGACTACTTTGAGGACGTTCCGTTTTTTTAGCCAAACCAGATTTTTTCTCTTGTTTGCGAGCTAATTCCCCAGAAATTGTTTGACTGCGACTAATTTCACTTGTGACTTTTTGTGGTTTTACCAATTCTCCACCCGACTGCGGTTGTATAAACTGGTTATAACTCCTCAACATTTCCTGGGGAGAATATTTGCGAGTTGCTGGGGGTAGAGATTTATCTTTAACTTCTCCCTCACCAAACAAATCCTTCATTGATAGCCAATTATTTTCAGCCTCATCATTCTCTTTTACCTCAGGACTGGGAGATAATTTTTGACGAGGAGGTAATCGTTTACCTTTAACTCTAGTGTTAGACTCCAGTTGATTGCCAGCGTCACTAAAAAAGTAATTAAACGCTGACCAAATTATATTCCTAATTTGATTTCTAGAAGTTTCCAAATCATTAGTAGGGACAATTTGACCTTTGTCTATAACTTCCGAGTCTTCCCCATATACAAAAATATTTAACTGAGTTCGAGTTTTTTTCACCAATTCCACACCGCGTTTAAGTACGGGTGTTAAACCATTCGATTCTAACCCAGCAATAACATTATCTAATACAGTTAATACACCTGATTTAACAGGTAAGGGTTTCAATTCTGTTTCTTCTGGATTTGCTGGAACTAAATTACTTGTTTCCTCAGGATTTTCTCCTACAAGTTTGTTCAGTATACGGTCAATTTTTGCACTTATTTGTGTTTTATTTTTAACCTTAGCCTCACTCAATTCACGTTGATAGCTATCAGTCTCCGTAATAATCTTTTCTTGGAGAAATTCTTGCTGTTCAGAAGTTAAAATATCCTGAATTTCGTTTTCGGCTGTAACTAACACCAAAGAGCGATTGGATAATTGAGAAGCGACACCTCTAATACCTTTTGAAGAAGCATGTTCAATCGCTTGAATTACTTGCTGAGTGGGTTCGTCTGCGCTTTTGTGGGTTGCTTGAGGAATCGCTTTTAAGCGCTGTTTTTCCTGTGCTGTTTGACCTTGAAGTTGTTTTCCGGAATTTTCTACGGAGTGTAATATTTTATAGATGGGAAAAGCAATTAACCCGACACCCCATTTAGTGACGACTTGTACTTGTCGCAATGTTTGTCCAAACTGTTCTGTAAGCCGACGGGATTGTCGGTGAACAAAATTGAAGAGTCTACTTTGATAACGTCCTTGTGACTGGGATGACATGGTAGTGGATTTTGAATTCAGAAGCTTTGTTTGCTACCCAACTCCCGCCAAACAATAAAAGCTGGTAATTAGATTTAGTGACCCCATCTTAGCGGAAATATGACCTCTCAAATATCTACAGAGAATACAAATTTTTTTGCGGAAGTTCTGGAACAATTGCGGAACTGTTCTGAAGTTAACATACAAAGTCAGTGGTTTTATCACCAGGAAGATTTGGATATAGCGACGGTGATGTCTTCTGACTGCCAACATTGGTGGGAAAATTGGACTCCAACCCAGTTGAATGAGAAGGGTAATGTGAGTTGGGATGGTGGCAAAAAGTTACTGTGGTTGGCTCAAAAATTAGTCGTACCACAGGATTTGAATGGTTATGATTTACTGGGTTTGCGTTTAAAGCTTGGTTTGCTTTGGTGGGCTGATTCGGCTCAAGTTTATGTTAATAGCAAGTTGGTGGTGGAGGGTGATTTATTTGATTGTTCTCCTAGGGTGTTAATTAGTACTTCGGTTAAGCCTGGAGATGAATTTTTTGTGGCTTTGCGGTTGGTTAGTCCGGGTCACTGTGATGGTGCTTTGGTTAAGTCGTTTTTGGTTTATGAGTCTGGGAATGAAATGTTTCCGGAACCGGGTTTTGTGGCTGATGAGTTGGAGGTGGTTAGGGGATATTTGGAGGTTTATGAACCTGGGAAGTTGGATGTTTTTTTGGGTATGCTGGGGGAAGTAACGAACCGCCAAGTAGCCAAGGAAGCCAAGGAATTTAAGAGAGAGAGAAAGAGAGAGGAGTTGGATGAGTTGTTGCGTTTGCTTCGGGATAGGTTGGTTGAGTTAGAGATAGGAAGTAATATTAGGTCGAAGGTTTCTTTGTTGGGTCATGCTCATCTCGATATGGCTTGGTTATGGACTGTGAGTGACACTTGGAATGCTGCTCAGTCTACTTTTGAGTCGGTTTTGAAGTTGCAGGAGGATTTTTCGGAGTTGATTTTCTGTCATTCGACTCCTGCTTTGTATGCTTGGGTGGAGGAAAATCGTCCGGATTTGTTTGCGGCTATTCAAAAAAAGGTGGCTGAGGGTGTTTGGGAGGTTTTGGGGGGTTTTTGGATTGAACCGGAGTTGAATTTAATTTCGGGTGAGTCTCTAGCACGTCAGTTGTTGTATGGTCAGCGTTATGTGTTGGAGAAGTTTGGCAATATTTCTCCGATAGTTTGGGTTCCTGATACTTTTGGTTTTTGTTGGACTTTACCCCAGTTTATGCAGCAAGGGGGTATTGAGTATTTTGTGACTCAGAAGTTGCGCTGGAATGATACTAATAAGTTTCCTCATGGTGTTTTTTGGTGGGAATCTCCTGATGGAAGTAAGGTGTTGAGTTTGATGTCAGCACCTGTTGGTGAGGGTGTTGATGCTGTTAAAATGGCGTCTTATGCGCGAGAGTGGGAACAGCAAACTGGTTTAAATGATGCTCTTTGGCTCCCTGGTGTTGGAGACCACGGAGGAGGCCCAACACGCGATATGTTGGAAATTGCTCAGCGTTGGCAGAAGTCTCCGTTTTTCCCCAAATTAGAATTCACCACCGCAGAAAATTATCTAAATCAAATCCAATCCCAACTCCCCAAAGACGCGATTAATCGCGTCTCTACCAACTCCCCATTCCCCACCTGGAACGACGAGCTGTACTTAGAATTTCACCGGGGTTGTTACACTACTCACGGTGAACAAAAACGTTTTAATCGTCGTGGGGAAAATTTACTTTACGAAGCGGAGTTGTTTGCTGCTTTGTCAACTATTGTTTGTGGGAGGGATTATCCTAAGGTTGAATTGGAGACTGCTTGGAAAAATGTTTTGTTTAATCAGTTTCACGATATTTTACCCGGTTCTTCAATTACGGAAGTTTATCAAGATTCCCGAAGAGAGTGGGATAAGGTGGAACGAACTGGAACTGAAATATTGCAGCAGTCATTAAAGGCTCTTGCATCCCAAATCAAATTACCACAACCACCGCAAAAAGACGCTTTTCCAATTTTTGTTTTTAATTCTCTCAATTGGAAACGTTCTCAGGTTGTTAGTGTTGAACTTCCTTCTTCTTCTCAAAAACCTTGTGTTTATAGTGTTTACAATTCTGATGGAGAACTTGTAGCTTCCCAGCTTAGCGAGCAAGCATCTAAACTAGTCTTCCTCGCTAAAGATGTGAGTTCTGTTGGTTATCGCGTTTTCTGGCTTTGCTCATCTCAAAACACGTCTGAAAGTAGTTTGCACCCGTCAACAGAACTTAATCAAGAAGGTTTTATCTTAGAAAATGAATTTTTGCGGGTAACCGTTGACGAGCAAACAGGGAATTTGTCTAGTGTTTTCGACAAAGTGAATCAAACAGAAGTACTTAATGGTGCTGGAAACGAATTACAAGCTTTTGGTGATAGCGGTCAATATTGGGATGCTTGGAATATTGACCCTAATTATGCTGAACATCCTCTACCCCCAACAACCCTCAAATCAATTCAATATTTAGAGAAAGGCTACATTCAAAGCCGTATCCGAGTTGTGCGACAATTAGGAAATTCGGAATTTTGCCAAGATTATATATTACAAGTAGATTCACCCCTACTAAAAATTTCCACTACTGCTAATTGGCAAGAAACTCATGTCATGGTCAAAGCTGCTTTCCCTTTAAATTTAGAAGCAGATTTTGCCACCTACGAAATTCCCTGTGGTGCAATTAATCGTCCCACCAAACCCCAAACACCAACCGAAAAAGCTAAATGGGAAGTCCCCGCTTTACGTTGGGCTAATTTAGAAAACAATGTAGAGACGCGATTAATCGCGTCTAATTCAGACAATAATGTAGAGACGCGATTAATCGCGTCTCTACAAGGTGGAGGAGTCAGTTTACTTAATGATTGTAAATATGGCTACGACGCTCAACCAAATCAATTACGACTAACTTTGTTAAGAAGTCCTAAATGGCCTGACCCAGAAGCCGATAAAGGCTCTCATCAGTTTACGTATGCTCTGTATCCACATGCTGGAAACTGGCAAAAAAGTCACGCGACACATCACGGATATGAATTAAATATCCCCTTACAGGTCGTACTTGCCTCACAGCAAGTTAGTGAGGAAGTTGGCGATAAAAAGTCATTACCACATATGGGTAGTTTTATCAATTTATCCGCAGATAATTTAATCTTGATGGCACTTAAACAATCAGAAGATAACTCACAAAAATGGGTTCTCCGGTGTTATGAAAGCCACGGAGAAACAGCAGAATTATCTTTGACCAGCGATTTAGACCTAAAACTGGGGGAAGCGGTGGACTTATTAGAAAGACCCATCGACAAACCACAATTCTCATCTGAGCAACAAAAATTCACAATTGCCCCTTGGAAAATAACCAGTTTTCTATTGGGTAATGGGTAATGGGTAATGGGTAATGGGTAATGGGTAATGGGTAATTGAAGAAAAGCAATTACCAATTCCCAATTCCCAATTCCCAATTACCAATTCCCAATTACCAATTCCCAATTCCCTAGTCGTCGTGGTCGTCGAAGGGGTCTGCTAGCTCTTTGCTAGGTGGACCGAAGGATAGGTAGACTGACCAAGCTGTGACACAAAATGTAACTATGCCGACCGAAAGGATTACCGCTGTTGCGGGTTCCATATTGCTAAGAACTGTTGCAGCTTCCATGATAATTGTATAGATTATGAGTGCTATTCCTATAGAATATTACAGAAGATTAAAAAAAACCCTTCGACAACTAATCTTAGGTGAACTATGGCACAACGCACACGCTTGGGAGATATTCTCAGACCCCTGAACTCAGAGTATGGTAAGGTTGCTCCCGGTTGGGGTACAACACCCTTAATGGCTGTTTTTATTGGATTGTTCTTTGTTTTCTTGCTGATTATCATCCAACTCTACAATCGGTCTATCATTATCCAAGATGTACTGGTAGATTGGCGTACCGTAGGCAAGTAATATATAAAACTTGTTGGCTGTTGACGGTTGACTGTTGACCGTTGGTGGTTAATTAGATTTTTAAGGATATTTAACACTTAACTGTGTGTATAATTTGTCTCTCCCGGTTTTGCCGGGTTTTTTTTAGCGATAATAATGTAGAGACGTTACATGTAACGTCTCTCATGTAACGTCTCTCATGTAACGTTTCTCATGTTACGCGGTCGATTATAAATATTTTTAACGGAGCTTAAAGTCTATGAATATATTTGGTATCGGTTTGCCAGAAATGGGTGTGATTTTTGTGGTAGCTTTGTTAATCTTTGGTCCAAAAAAGCTGCCGGAAATTGGTAGAAGCTTAGGAAAGACCATTCGTAGCTTTCAACAAGCTTCTAGTGATTTTCAAAATGAGTTCCAAAAAGAAGCATCTAAAATTGAGGAAGCTGTCAAGACTACTGCTGAGTTGGAACCCAAGCAATTAGAACCTGCTCAAAAAGAAGATGCATAAAACATGAGTCGTGAATTATGAATAAAATAAAATTTAATAATCCATAACTCATAATTCATAACTCATAATTCTAATGACAGATACTCCTACTCAGAAGGCTTTGGTGATTCCCCAGCTAATTGTTGGTTTGGGGAATCCAGAGCCTAAATACGATAAAACACGTCACAATATTGGCTTTGCTGCGATTGATATTTTATCTCGCAGTTGGAAAATTCCTGTAACAGAAAATAAAAAGTTTCAGGGGGAGTACGGGGAAGGAGTTGCTGCTGGTAACAAGAAAATCCGTTTACTCAAGCCTTTAACTTATATGAATCTTTCTGGACAGTCTATTCAAGCGGTTACTTCCTGGTATAAGTTACCACCAGAATCTGTCTTGGTTATTTATGACGAAATGGATTTGCCCATTGGAAAAACTCGTTTGCGTTTGTCTGGTTCTGCTGGAGGACACAATGGGATGAAAAGTACTATTTCTCACCTGAGTACTGATAATTTCCCTCGTTTACGTATTGGTATTGGCAAACCTAAGGGTGTTGCTGGAGATGACAAAAGTACTATCTCTCATGTTTTAGGTCGTTTTAATGCTGCGGAAAACCAGTTAATGTCTGAAGTACTTGAGTTTGTTGTGCAGTGTGTCGAACTGAGTCTGAAACAAGGGGTAGAAAAGGCAATGAATGTTTGTAATAGTAAGACTTTTAATATTGAGTCATTAAGTTCATAATTCTTCAGGCTTTATAGTTAATTGACCATTGAAGAATGAATTCAAATAGAGTAGAGACGCAACTCAATAATTGTGTCTCTACCAAACTAAAAATAACTTTCGGTACGAAGACCAAAACCTTTGTCTATACAAGGTTTTATATAAGTCAACTTCTTTAAGGCAGTAAATAAATTTACTTAAAACGTCTTTTTCGTCTAGCTGCAACTGCCTTACGTTTGCGCTTTTCCTGCGGTGTCTCGAAGTGTCGGTGATATTTAAGGTCGGCTAAGATACCAGCTTTAGAAACCTGACGCTTGAACCTACGCAGGGCTGAATCTATTCCTTCATTTTCACCTAAAACCACTTGGGTCATTATTGCTCCTTATAAATTTATCTTTTCCATTGTAATCCTGGCGTTCATCTTCGTGAAATAGCATTATCAAAAGCATCTAGGGTTTATTCTTCTTCTTCCGTCTCTGATGAAGTCTCTTCCTCAAACCCTTCTATTGCAAGGGCTAATTGATATAGTTGACGACGGTTAGCCCCTGTTGCTTTTGCTAATTGCCGACTAGCTTGGGAGCGTGATAGTCCTTGACTTATTAGTTTTATTAATTCTTCTTTGAGTTCTTCTTCGCTTACCTCTATTTTAGTAAGAGGTGAGGGAGCTAATAATAGGGTATACTCGCCTTGTGGTTCTTTTTCAGTGTAATACTGGCAAGCCTCTGACAAAGTTCCTCGCCAAAATTCTTCATATAATTTCGTTAGTTCTCGTGCAATAACAATACGACGACTATTTCCGAGAATATCTAACAAGTCTTTTAAAGTATCTCGTAATCGGTAGGGTGATTCGTAGAAAATTATCGTCCGTGATTCCGTCTTTAAAACTTCTATCTGTTCTCGTCGTTGCTTTGCTTTTGCTGGAAGAAAACCCTCAAATACAAATGTATTTGTTGGTAATCCTGAAGCACTTAAAGCTGTAATTGCTGCTGTTGCTCCAGGAATTGGAACAACAGGTATTCCCATAGATACACATTCTGCTATTAACTCATAACCAGGGTCAGAAATTCCTGGCATTCCTGCATCACTCACCAGTGCAATTGTCTTTCCTTCACGGAGTAAATTCACTAATTCTGGGATACGACTGCTACGGTTATGCTCGTGGTAACTTACTTGGGGAGTCTTCACCTGAAAGCGTTGTAAAAGTTTTCCCGTATGACGTGTATCTTCAGCAGCAATTAAATCGACACTTTGTAAAATTCGCACCCCTCGAAAAGTCATATCCTCCAGGTTGCCAATAGGAGTGCCGACAACATAAAGTGTTCCTGGTAATGGTTCCATGGTGGGGAGTGGGGAGTGGGGACAATTCGCAATTCGCAATTCGCAATTCGCAATTTGAAATTTTTTTATGAGCAAAAAAGGACTTTTCGTTGGTTTGGTGACCTTAGATTTAATTTACCTTGCTCAGTCACCTCCCAAGAATAACGAAAAAATAGTTGCTGTAGATTATACTGTTGCTGCTGGGGGTCCTGCGACTAATGCAGCTGTGGCTTTTAGTTATTTAGGAAATCAAGCAAAAATTTTGGGTGTAATGGGTTCTCATCCAATGACGCAGCTAATTAGAAGCGATTTAGAAAAATATCAAGTAGAAATAATAGACCTAGACTCTACCACAGAAAATGCTCCCCCTGTATCTTCGATTATTGTCACTCAAGGAACCGGAGAACGAGCAGTAATTTCAATTAACGCAGTCAAAACCCAAGTACAAATCCCACTCCCCTCTCCCCCTCCCCAATTGCGAATTGCGAATTGCGAATTGCGAATTGTTTCCCCCACTCCCCTAAACATAGTATTAGTAGATGGTCATCAAATGGCTGTAGGATTGTCCATAGTTCAAAGTGCTAAAGCTGAAAATATTCCAGTTGTGATTGATGGGGGTAGTTGGAAGTCCGGTTTTGATAAGCTTTTGCCGTTTGTGGACTATGCTATTTGTTCGGATAATTTTTTTCCCCCTAATTGTCAAACTTCTGAGGATGTTTTTGATTATCTAAGTAATTTCGGTATTCCTTACATTGCTGTGACTCATGGGGAAAAACCAATACAATACCTAACTCAGAAGGTTTCCCCAAAACAAATTAAAACTGTAAATGTGCCTTTGATTCAAGCTGTTGATACACTGGGTGCTGGGGATATATTTCACGGTGCTTTTTGTCATTATATTTTGCAAGAAAGTTTCCCAGATGCATTATCTAAGGCTGCTGAGGTTGCATCTAATTCTTGTCAATATTTTGGTACGCGAAAGTGGATGGATTAACTGTAAATGAATTAATTAAAGTGAGTAAAAATAAATGAAAAGTCTAGCTGAAATATTAGAAATTGCACTTCCTATCGCTTGGGGAGCTTCGGATATACTACGTTCTTATTATCAGGGAACTAATCATCAAAATTTAGATGTTCAATATAAGGATGAAAAAGATAAAGACCCAGTGACTGCTGCTGATTTAGCTGTGAGTCATTATATTTTAGAAAAGTTACAAGCTGCATTGGGTAATGAAGACTTTGGTTATATTAGCGAAGAAACATACCAAGAGTCTCAAAAAGTTAAACAAAAATGGGTATGGATAATTGACCCGTTGGATGGGACACGAGATTTTATTGAGAAAACTGGGGAATATGCGATTCACATTGCTTTAGTTAAAGATAAACGTCCTGTTTTTGCAATAGTCGCTGTGCCTGAATCCGGAAAAATGTACTACGCAACCAAGGGTGGTGGTGCATTTGTAGAAGCTCGTGATGGCAAAACTGAAATTTTACAGGTGTCGTCGGGTAAAAAAATTGAAGAATTGACATTGGTTGCCAGTCGTTCTCACCGAAATGAGAAGTTAGATTTTATACTAAAGAATTTACCTTGCAAAAATCAAAAATCTATTGGAAGTGTGGGATGTAAAATTGCAGCAATTGTTGAAAAACAAGCAGATGTTTACATTTCTCTTTCTGGTAAATCAGCACCTAAAGATTGGGATATTGCCGCACCTGAATTAATTTTGACGGAAGCTGGTGGTAAATACACCCACTTTGATGGTAGTCCTTTGCTATATAACACTGGTGATATTAATCAGTGGGGTGGTTTGCTAGCAAGTAATGGGGAATATCATGAAGTTATTTGTCAGGAAGCTGAGATAAATTCAGCTGAGTGGGAAATGGAAAGTGGGGAGTAAGCAGTTCGCAATTCAAAATTCAAAATTCAAAATTCAAAATTCAAAATTCAAAATTCAAAATTCGCAGTTAGCCGTTAACCGTCAACAGTCAACAGTCAACAGTCAACAGTCAACAGTCAACCGTCAACCGTCAACCGTTAACATCCGTGCTTGAAAACCCCATTGCTGCACTAAGTCAACTGTAGGACACAAGTCTCGACGTTGCATTGTTGCTACTTGTAAGCGCATAACTTGTTTGTGTAGTCTATGGGTGGGAATTTCTGCAAGCTGTTTGACTGAGATTATTCCTGCATGTAGTAACAATCCGCAGTATTGAATTCCAACACTTTGAACTCTGGCTAAATCCGCTAAGGCTATCCATTTATTTACATACTGAGGATGTACATGTAATTTATTTGCTAGTGCTAATCGAGTCGTTGGGTTATTTGCTTGCTTAAGTAAGATATTTGTTGTGGTAATTCCGCAATTTTCTAGTTGTAATTGTTCTTCTGCGCTTAATCCTGGTAATTGTTCAATTGGCCAGTCGCAGGATTGAATTTTTTTTGCTGGTGCTTTCGATTGGGAATACATGTTTTAAATTAGAGAGGGGCTATGAAATCTTTTCGCAAAAGTAAATGTTAACCTAGCCTTACGGATATATAAATCTATTTTCTCGAAAGAAAACAAATGTTACAAACAAACGTAAAACTTAAAAAACTCCTTAGTGGTGTTTTGGCAATTGTTAGTGTGATGTTTACGAATGCTATGTTAACTGGTTGTGGAGCTAGTGAGACCGAGAAGCCTGATACTAAAGCTCCCCAAGAAAATATCTATAAAAATCAGTCTAACGATTCAGACGAGGATAAGGAAGAGAAAAAAGATAAGGAAGATAAAGAAGATAAGCAGCAAGTTCGTAAGGATGACGATGACGATGATGAACGTGGGGGGGATAAACAAAAATACCGTAAAAAAGACGCTAAGCAAGACAACGATTAAAGCATTTGTATTAATAAATTTTTTTGGTAATGATGATGCAAAATATTGACCGTGTTTTAATAGAAAGCCTAAAACAGCGACGGCAAAAATTGGCTAATTTAATTGATTTCCCGGCAATTCTTTGGTCGGGGACTAATAGCCCAAGAAATTTTGCGAATAATGTTTATCCTTTTCGTGCTAGCAGCCATTTTCTTTATTTTGCGGGGATACCTTTGCCTAATGCTGCTATCCGACTTGATGATGGAAAAATAACATTATATATAAATGATGCTTCACCTAGTAGCGCTCTTTGGCATGGTGAAACTCCATCTCGTGATGAAATCGCTGAGACCATTGCTGCTGATGCTGCTTACCCAATGGATGAATTGCGATCGCAAATTGATGGTGCTGGGACAATTGCTGTTCAAGACGCTGCAACTTGGACGCAACAGACTCAGTTACTTGACCGTATGGTTTTACCGCAGTTACCACCATCTGGAATTGATTTAGAATTAGCGAGAGCTATTATATTACTACGAGTGACTCATGATTCGGGTGCATTGGCTGAGTTGAAAAAATCAGCTGCTGTTGCAATTGAAGCCCATAAAGCGGGTATGAGAGCGACAAAATCAGCGATTCGGGAAGCTAAAGTGCGTGCTGCAATGGAAAGTGTGATTATTGGGCACAATATGACGACTTCTTATAACAGTATCGTCACTGTTCATGGGGAAGTTTTGCATAATGAACATTATCACCACCCTGTGCAAATGGGTGATTTAATATTAGCTGATGTTGGTGCGGAAACTCCTACGGGTTGGGCTTCTGATATTACTCGCACTTGGCCTGTTTCTGGTAAATTTTCTTCTACCCAAAGAGATATTTATGATGTTGTTTTAGCAGCACATGATGCTTGTATCGCCAAAATACAACCAGGTGTTGAATATAGCGATATTCATCTTACAGCTTGCGGTGTGATTGCTGAGGGGTTAGCAAATTTAGGTATTTTGCAAGGAAAGCCGGAAGAATTGGTCGAAAAAGATATCCACGCTTTGTTTTTCCCCCACGGTATCGGACATCTTTTAGGCTTAGATGTGCATGATATGGAAGATTTGGGAGATTTAGCTGGGTATGAAGATGGACGTTCTCGCAGCGAGCGTTTTGGTTTGGGCTATTTGCGTTTAAATCGTCCTTTACGTACAGGGATGTTGGTTACTATTGAACCTGGTTTTTATCAAGTGCCTGCGATTTTAAATCATGCTCGTTCGCAATATCATTATTTGATTAATTGGGAGCGATTAGAACAATTTTCTGATGTGCGAGGAATACGGATAGAAGATGATGTTTTAGTTACTGATAATGGAGCCGAAATTTTAACTGGAGCTCTACCAACAGTCGCAAATGATATCGAGAAGTTGGTTAACTGTTAATTGTTGACTGTTTTATTCCCCCCTTCCCTAGCAGGGAAGGGGGGTAGGGGGGTTAGGTCTGCGTGGTGTAATTAGGGTGCAAAAGCCAAAAGCCATTGACTTTCTATTTCTGTAGTGTGGTCAATTTTTACACACTTTAATTTTGCTCCTGTTAAATTTGCTCCAATTAGGTTTGCCCCTTCTAGGTTAGCTCCTTCTAAGTTGGCCCCTTCTAAGTTGGCATTACGGAGGTTAGCTTGTTTCAGGTTAGCATTTTCCATTTGAGCACGACAAAGATTTGCTCCTTCCAAATTTGCTTCTCGCAATTTAGCGTTGGTAAGTTTAGCATCTTCTAAAACAGCGTCGCTTAAATGAGCATTCGTCAGTTTGACACTATTCATGTAGGCTTTAGAAAAACAAGCACCCACCAGCGAAGCATTATTCAAATTAGCGTTCCACAGATAAACATTACTAAGATTAGCATTGTTCAGTTTAACTCCAATCATCTGAGCATCACTAAGATTTGCGAGACTGAGGTTTGCTTTTACTAGATGAGCGTTATTTAGGTTTGCACAGCTGAGACTAGCACTTTCTAAATCAGCATTACTCAAATTAGCATTTACTAATTGAGCGCTGTTGAGGTTTGCATGGCATAATTTGGCTGCTGCAAGATTGCTACTATTGAGATTTGCTCCATTTAGGTTTGCTTTAGTCAGGTTAGCAAAGGAGAGGTTAGCCCTACTCAGTTCTGCTCCATTAAGGTAGGCTTCTACGAGGTCGGCACCAACAAGGTCAATGTTTGTCAAATCGGCTAAAACAAAATTAGCGCTACCATCATCTTGAGTTTCCAGTACCTGGTTTACGACTTCTTGAAGAATACTTTGCTTACCATCGTGTTTTCGGAAATCGACAATCTCCCCATCGTTAGGGTTTTCGTTATCGAAAGCACTTGCAGCAATTATTTTCTCCAGGGGAAAAGTTAATTCTTCTGATATTTTTTTTAATAATCCTTTCGGTAATTCTTTTGAGAATTTTTCTTTGCGGTGTTGTATATAACTTCTAACAAAAAATAAAAGTAAACCGAAGCTAAAAATCAATTTTAATACTAATGACTTATCTTTAATTATTACCAGCATGACTATACATCCTAATCCCAGTACAGAAGTCCTGCTAATGTGAGTTATTAATGGTGTTTTGACTGACAGTGGTTCATTTTCCTTGTTATTGTCGTCAATAGTCATACTTTATACCTCTCTAACCTCATAAAATTACTTTATCTACAAACAAGTGACTTTTATTTTAATAATTAGTAGTAGTTATGTGAGCAAATTGAAGTTGAAATAAGTAGCATTGATACAGCTTGGTAGACGTGAATTACTTACTACAAATAATATTTATTTTTAGCAAATTTTTTTGCATTTACCCACTGTATGAAACAAATTAAATATATTAGATTAATTTTGTATCATCAAGTATAAACCTACTTATACATGTTAAGAAGCAATTTATAAGACAATAAACTAACTTTTAACAACAAGTAATTCACAAATTAGAATAGTGAATATTAATATATTTTAAAATTAATTGTTAATTGATTAGCAAATATAATTATTCAGTAGTAAGCGCTACAATTGTATTTATTTATTCTGACTATTAGATATACCTTTTTAGAAAATTTACATATGAATAAATATTCGACAAGCAAGTAGATAGCATTTAATATCAGCACATATACAAGTGTTATATAATACATTAGCATTCTTTAGTCTAGGTGGAGTTAAATCAACAAAGCTTGCCCAAGGCGAGGCTGTATTATGTTAGAGCGGGTACAGAAACCAGGAAAAGCACTAAGCTTGTAAATAGCACTTACACAAGAAAAAGCCGCAGTTCCTGAAATCGACAAATCCCATCTTTAAAGTTTCAGAGCCGGGAGTTGTTTTTTTGTGGATTAACTGTGGATTAACTATTGGCTTAACTACCTGTAGACAAATTTATGTTTGAAGCACTTGCAGACCGTCTAGAAGGAGCTTGGAAAAAACTCCGGGGTCAAGATAAAATATCTCAGTCAAATATTCAGGACGCATTGCGGGAAGTGCGTCGTGCCCTGTTGGAAGCTGATGTTAACCTCCAGGTAGTCAAAGATTTTGTTGCTGAGGTTGAAACCAAGGCAATGGGTGCTGAGGTAACATCTGGGGTACGTCCTGACCAACAGTTTATAAAAGTTGTTTACGATGAACTAACACAGGTAATGGGGGAAACAAATGTACCCCTAGCCGATGCAGAAACATCTCCAACCATTGTATTAATGGCTGGATTACAAGGTACAGGTAAAACAACCGCATCAGCTAAATTGGCTTTACATTTACGTAAAATAGAGCGTAGCTGTATGTTGGTTGCAACAGACGTGTATCGTCCTGCGGCAATTGACCAACTAAAAACATTGGGTAAACAAATTGACGTGCCAGTATTCGATATGGGGAGCGATGCAAACCCTGTTGAGATAGCACGTCAAGGGGTGGAACGAGCTAAAGCAGAAGGTATAAATACAGTAATTATTGATACTGCTGGACGACTACAAATTGACTCAGATATGATGGCTGAGTTAGCCAGCATTAAGCAAACCGTTAATCCCCACGAAACCTTATTAGTAGTGGACGCGATGACGGGACAAGAAGCAGCTTCTTTAACTCGTACTTTTCACGAACAAGTAGGAATTACAGGGGCTATTCTGACGAAAATGGACGGTGATAGCCGTGGTGGTGCAGCACTAAGCGTCAGACAAATTTCTGGACAACCGATTAAATTTGTTGGTGTTGGGGAAAAAGTCGAAGCCCTGCAACCCTTTTTTCCAGAGCGGATGGCATCACGAATCCTGGGTATGGGTGACGTACTCACCTTGGTAGAAAAAGCCCAGGAAGAAATGGACTTGGCTGATGCCGAGAAAATGCAGAAGAAAATTCTGGAAGCTAAGTTTGATTTTACCGACTTCCTCAAGCAGTTGCGCTTGATGAAAAATATGGGTTCCCTCGGAGGTATTGTTAAATTAATTCCGGGGATGAACAAGCTTTCAGATGACCAACTGCGTCAGGGAGAAACCCAGTTAAAACGCTGCGAAGCGATGATTAACTCCATGACGATGGAAGAGCGAAAAAATCCTGATTTATTAGCAAGTTCTCCCAGTCGTCGTAAACGCATTGCTAAGGGTTCCGGTTACAAAGAGCCAGATATCTCCAAATTAGTTGCCGATTTCCAGAAAATGCGTAATTTGATGCAACAAATGGGAAAAGGAAACTTTCCAGGTATGCCAGGAGGCATGTTTGGGGGTATGGGTGGTGACCAAATGGCAATGGGTGGGGGTAACCGTTCGGCAGCACCCGGATGGCGTGGTTATCCTGGAGGTGCTGGTGGAGGCGGTAAAAAGAAACCAAAGAAAGACAAAAAGAAGAAAGGGTTTGGTACGCTTTAGTCGCTGGGAGTGGGGAGTGGGGAATTGGGAGTTGGGAGTGGGGAATTGGGAGTTGGGAGTGGGGAATTGGGAGTGGGGAATTGGGAGTGGGGAATTGGGAATTGGGAGTGAGGAATTGGAAATTGGGAATTGCGAACTGCGAATTGCAAATTGCGAATTATCCCACTCCCCACTCCCCACTCCCCACTCCCCACTCCCCACTCCCCAAATTACAACCGAGAGTGCTAAAATTAGCTTTTCAGTAAGAAATAAATCAAACAGGAGAATGATTTCTCAACATGATTAAACTGCGCTTGAAACGATTCGGTAAAAAGCGGGAAGCTAGCTACCGTATAGTCGTTATGCAAAGCCTCTCCCGCCGTGATGGTCGCCCCCTAGAAGAACTGGGTTATTATAATCCCAGAACCGATGAAGTCCGATTGGATGTGCCCGCAATTGTCACCCGACTACAACAAGGCGCTCAACCTACAGATACAGTGCGTCGCATACTGCAAAAAGCAAACGTCTTTGAACAGGTCAGTGCAAAACCCGCTAATTAAGAAGATGGCTCCGTCTGCCATAAAAAAAACCAGCCCTGATTATGTAGGATTGGTTAGGTTCCTCATACAGCCGTTCCTAGAAGATCCGAAAACCCTGAGTATCGATTGTGAATTTTCTGCGAGCCTCCAGAAAACTTGGATTCGCATAGCCTTTGACAATGCTGATAAAGGAAGAGTGTTTGGTCGTGGAGGACGCAATATCCAGGCCATACGTACTGTTATTACCGCAGCTGCGGCTGCTGCGGGCGAATCAGTGTACCTAGACATCTACGGCAGTTCTGGCGGTCGAGATGGCATACCTGATGATGATGATAGAGAAGAACGAATACCACCACCTAGAACCAACCAAAGGCGGGGTAGTAGTAATATCCCTTTTCCTCTAACTAAATCTCGTTCACTCTAGTGCGATAAAGCAAAGTAAAAAGTAAAATAAAATGACTTTGACTGTAATTTTTCGTCTTTTTATTATGCTGTCTTCTACTAGGTTCGAGATAGAATGTTAGGAGTTCGCGACAACAAATTTATTTGTTGCATTTTTTAATGTCTGCTGCTGGAGTGGTTTTACTAGGCGTTATTAAACGCTAAGTTTCAAACTAAATCTCCAGTAGTCTGAGACATCAGCAAAACAAAAACCTGCTCAACTTTTTATGCAGGTTTTAAAATTGTCAATGTCACTCCAATTATCTCTAGGGAGGTGAAAGTAGAGAGTGGCTGAAGTACGTTTAGGTGAAAATGAATCTATTGATTCGGCATTGAGACGTTTTAAAAAGAAAATTCAAAAAGCCGGGATTATATCTGAGGTGAAACGTCGGGAACGATACGAAAAACCCAGTCTGCGTCGTAAGCGTAAGGCTGAAGCTGTACGTAAAGGTGGGTTTTATTAATTGTTTCTTGTTGTTTTACATAATTTAACCCCAAAGGTAGAGACGTGATTAATCACGTCTCTACAAATATTTTTGTATGCGATTTGTGGAGGAATATGTAAAAATGCTACAAAGAACCAATAAATTTTATACATTAAATTATTAACTATTATTAATTATGGCTGATGCCAACGAAATTATTGAAATTTCTAGTATACCTAGCGCTTTAGCTCTAGGAGGAACAAGAGAAGAAAATTTGAAAACCTTTGAAAAGCAAACTGGAGCTACTTTAGTACTACGTGGCCAAGAATTATATATTTCTGGTACGGAAAAACAAGTCAAATTAGCGACTAAGTTAGTTCGTTCTTTAGAAAATATTTGGGGTAAAGGTAATACTGTTTCTAATGCTGATATTTTAACTGCACGACAAGCTTTGGATACTGAACGACAAGATGAACTGCAAGATTTACAACGGGATGTAGTTGCTAAAACTCGTCGAGGGGAAGAGGTTCGGGCTAAAACTTTTCGTCAACGACAGTATATTCAAGCGCTGCGTAAAAATGACTTAATTTTTTGTAGTGGACCTGCAGGTACTGGTAAAACTTTTTTAGCAGTTGTTGTTGCGGTACAAGCACTACTTGCTGACCAGTATGAAAGAATAATTCTGACACGTCCTGCTGTGGAAGCTGGTGAAAGACTTGGCTTTTTGCCTGGAGATTTACAACAAAAGGTAAATCCTTATTTGCGTCCACTTTATGATGCTATCAATGAGTTTATTGACCCAGAAAAAGTACCTAGTTTAATGGAACGTGGTGTTATAGAAGTTGCTCCATTAGCTTATATGAGGGGACGCACCCTTAATAATGCATTTATTATTGTGGACGAGGCACAAAATACTACACCTGCTCAAATGAAAATGGTATTAACACGGTTGGGTTTCCATTCACGCATGGTAATTACTGGTGATATGACACAAACCGATTTACCGGGGTATCAAGATTCGGGATTGCAGGTGGCTTTAAGAATTCTTAAAAACGTGGAAGGTATTGCTTTTTGCGAGTTTTCCCAAAAGGATGTGGTTAGGCATTCCTTGGTTCAGAGGATTGTTAAGGCTTATGAGGAACATGAGAAATAGGGGAGTGGGGAATTGGGAATTGGTAATTGGTAATTGGTAATTGTTTTAGCCTAATTTTGTGAACTCGAATACGTCGTAATTGCTTCCACGCAGTACTGATTCTGTGTGTTTACCTTGGAAACGTTTACCGTAATAATATTCTAAAACTCCCCAAATAGCACCCATTGTATAAGTACATTTACGCTCAGAACCTTGGGGTTCACCTGCTGAACATAAGGTTTCTGTGGTGTAAACTTTGAGAATGTCTCCTTCCTGTACTATTTTTTCTACAATACATAAACAAGTTCCATCTTTCCCCAAAGCATTGCTAACTTTTGATGTCATTTCTTCTAGAGAAACGCTGGAAAATTCTAAGCCAAATTCTTTTGCTAGTTGCTTTCCACGACTGCGACCTGCTGCTGTTAAGGCAATAGCTGTAGCTTTGTCACCTAAGGCGTCTTCCATTCCCGTAATCGCAGCTTTAAAGCAAACAATACTACTGAAATCACCGAGTATTGGGCGTAACATAAAATTATCCTTGTTTGTTGACGGTTGACTGTTGACTGTTGACTGTTGACGGTTGACTGCTAGTTGTGGGGGGGGGTAACTAATGCAACATAAGAATATCATTAAGTTATAGAAATCATTGTTAATTTAAGCACCCTATAAGGTTAAGGTTTTTTGAAGTTAATAGTCATCAGTCATCAGTCATCAGTCAACAGTCATCAGTCAACAGTCATCAGTCAACAGTCAACAGTCAACCGTCATCAGTCAACAGTTAACACTAATCATTAATTCTTGAACAAGAAGCATTAATGCTTGAGAAATAGAATCTTTATTATTTGCATCCACCACAATTATTGGTGGCTTATTTTTTTCGTTTACCAGTTTCAGAGCAATAGTTATATATTCTAATGACCAAGCTTCCGGACAATCGGTATGAGTAACTCCAATTAAATATGGAATTTTTGCTCGCTCTTTCATGAATGTCAAAATTCTTTTTGCTTGACGTAAATCTTGAGGACGACTAGCATTTACTAAAAGAATATAAGCGTTTGCTTTGGCAATTAAAATATCCCACATGAAATCAAATCGCAGTTGTCCTGGTGTTCCATACAAATGTAATGTTTGATTCTCTCCCACTGTTAAACGTCCAAAGTCTAATGCGACTGTTGTTGTGGATTTAATTTCTACAGCTTCATCTGTAGCTCGTTTCTCAGTGTCAACGACTCCTATTTCGCTGATAGTGCGAATCAAACTCGTTTTACCTGCTCCTACGCTACCCGTAATCACAATGCGTAGGCTTTCCATTAAACTTTACTCCTTAAAAACCCAAATAAATTTTCCATAAATGATGTACTAACTTTTGATTTAGAATTGGATTTTGATTTATAAGAGAATTCTGATTTTGTATTTTCTTTTTGTGATGCATTTACATAGCTAAAGTCAAAGCCGTCATCACTCAAAGATGGCATTGATGTCACTAATGGGATTTCTTCTACTAAATCCGCTATCATCAACCTAAATGCTGCTTGCTGAATTAAATCGATTGGTTTATTAATTTGTTTTGCAATTACTTTTAAAGAGACAGTTCCTTGTGCCCACTCTAATAGCTGTAATTCTAAATAGTTAAGACGTACCTGAGGTTGGTTATAAGGAATAACTTTAATTCCTGAATCTTTTTCGGGTAGTGCTTCCGCTAAGTTTTCCCAATTTTTTAAGTCTCTTAAAGTCATCAGCGCTACTTCTATTGTGCTAATGCTTAATCCTGTTAATTCTTGCCAAGGTACTGGAGCTTTGCTATCTAGCTTAAACACACCTTTCTGAATTTCAAAAAGTTTTTTTACTTGTTGAATCTGACTTGAAAAAAGTAAATTTAATTGGTCTGATTTAAGCATTCCTTGAGTTTTTAAACTTAGTCCTAAAGGCTTACCTGGTTTTAATTTCTGAGAATATTTTTCTAGAAAAACTGAACTCAACCATCCTCTATCAGAAATTCTTGATGCTAAGTCTTTTTTAGTTAAAGAATTAGTAACTGCAACAAGTCTTCCTTGAATAAACCATACGTAATATTGACCCTTAACATCAGTATCTTGGCTTTCAGCAGAAGTCCAAACCGTTAAACAACCTGATTTTCTACCTTGGTCAATTAATTGAAACAGTTCTGCTAAGGAAAAATTTCTGAAAGAATTTGATATACTCATTTTTTTTTTAGTTTAGGTACACAATATACATTCACATTCGGTAGCTTAAATAATCTCAGATTTTATATCCCAATTAAATTCCTATGATTTACGGGTGATTCTACAAAAAACGCATTCCTACCCTTTAATTTTTTTTATAGGCAAAAAATATATGGTACGGGTATTTACATACTACAAGTATTGAATATACCTTAATATCCCGAAACAATTGAATAAAGTAGAATACCAAATATTGTAAAGTTTAATTAATTACTAGTAAATAATAATTACAAAGCATGAAAAAACCGGGTCTAGGCAAATTGCACTATAACCCGGCTCCAGATTAAATGTATAAAAATGTAGAGACGCGATAAATCGCGTCTCTAATCGCGTCTTTACGTGTTGTTACAGGAATTTTGCACCAGTAGCAATTAAGCGTTTAAACAAACCTTCAGTCCAACCAGTTTCTTGCAAGACAGCAGCTGAAGAGACTTCGATATAAGCTTGCTCAATAAAAGTCAAGTCAATCATACAAATACGACCGAGAGAATCTTTGAGAGCTTCACTTTTACCATCATTTTGAAGACGTTTCCCGACTTCATGGACGACTGTAGCCATAGCGGGGACAACGTGCTGAGGAGCAATACCAAGACGGACATGAACTAAACCGATTTTCCAACGACGGTCTGCGTATTCGGAACCCCAATTATCCATACCAGTAAACATTTCGTGAAACCAAAGAATAAAAGTTTCACGTAAGCGATGGATACGTCCTTCACCATCGTATAAAATTTTATTCATTTCTTCATCGCGTCCCAAATAGGCATAAAAGTACTCAGCCATATCGGGAGCGACTTTGAGACCCCAATCAGCCTCTGAGTTTAGTAAATTTTTATCTTCATCAGTAAAACCGATACGTTTTTCTAATGTTAAAAGAAAAGGGTATGCTTCTAAAGCCATTTGTTTGTTCTCCTCCGATATCAACCGTATAAATTCACCAATTACCAATTACCAATTAGCAATTAGCAATTAGCAATTGCCATTCTTAAGAATCAAAACCAGCGACCCAAGTATCGCTGTATGGATTAGTTCGTGTTCTTAGCTAACCGAGTAGGGGTGAAATTTTAGAAACAGCGCGTTTTATTTCTAGGAATAATAAACCTTGTTTAACGCTGGAACTGGCTAATACTAATAAAACTGCATCTGTACCACAGTTAACTAATACTCCGTAACCTTTTTCACCTTCGACAACAATCCGGTCTACACTACCCCGTGCTAATTCTCGTCCGATACGTTCACCCAATGACAACATAGACGCGGACATAGCAGCAGTTCGTTCGTCGTCCATTCCTGTTGGCAATATAGAAGCCAACTCTAATCCATCAGGACTTGCTAAAATTGCACCTTGAACATCAGGACTTCCGGAAACGAAGTTTTGTAAAACGTCTTGTAGCATGGAAGCGTTTATCATGACTTTTTTCTCCAAAATTATTAGTGGATTTTCAGGTGTTTCAGCAATTTGTACGAGTAGATTTTTTGTATCATCAGCGGTCGGAGGTAATGAAGTTTCAGTTTCTTCAGTACTTTCAGCAGTTTCTGTGGATGAATTATTTTCTGTAGTTGGTAGTAAATTCTCAGTGTTTTCATCTTCAGCGCTTAACGCTAATGAAACATCCTCAATTTCTACCAACTCCGATGCGTTTGCATCATCAGAATTATCAGACCCACCACGAAACCCATCTATGATTAGCTTGAAAATGTTGCCCAGAGGCATAAAAAATTAAAAAGTCTAAGTTCAAAATATTCCTGAATCCTTTGTCTTTGTCAAGCGTAAATTGTAGTCTGGAGCAAAATTGAGATTAGGGTGCGGAGATTTCTTCAGGAGAATTCTTCGATAAGCGCAATCAAAGCGGCAAAAACTTCTTCTCGCTCATTAGCATTAACATTTATCAAGGGTGGACGAGTATCTTCATCCACTAACCCCAGAGCAATTGCCACATCTTCCGCTTCCCAAGCATCGTCAGAATCAGTATGAGTCAATCCAATTAAATAAGGAATTTGCACCCTTTGATTCATAAAATTCAAAATCCGACGATTGTGACGAAAATGTTCTGGACGATGAGCGTCAACTAAAAGAATATAAGCATGGGCTTTTTCGATTAAAATATCCCACATAAAATCAAATCGAAATTGCCCTGGTGTACCATATAAATGGAGTGCTTGACCGGCTGCAAATGTCAGACGACCAAAATCCATAGCAACAGTAGTTTCAGTTTTTATCTCAGCCGTCTCATCGGTAGCTCTTCTGTCGGTATTAACGACTTCAATTTCACTAATCGTGCGAATAAAACTCGTTTTCCCTGCACCTACGCTACCTGTAATTACGACGCGTAGGATTTCCATTAATCTTTACTCCTCAAAAACCCAACTAAATTTTGCAAGAAGGAACCACTTACTTTTGAAGTTGATGACTCTTTAGGTTTTTTTGCTCCAGAATTAAAATGATTCACTAAGTTAAATTCAGTCGGAGAATCATTAAAATCTGAAATAGATGCACTTATAGGAACTTCTTCTACTAAATCCGCAATCATTAATCTAAAAGCTGCTTGTTGAATTTTAGTAGTTGGTTGATGTAGTTGGTTAGCGATAACTTTTAAGGAAGCTTTACCATTTGCAAGTTCCCACACATTTATATCTACATTATTCAAACGAAACTGAGGCTTTTTGCGAGTGAGATTTTCTATACCAGAAGCTGCATCTGGAAGTATATGAGCTAAAACTTCCCAATTTTTCAGAGTTCTTAAAATCATCACAGCAACTTCGGTTCCACCTAAGCTTAAACCTGTCATTTCTCTTAAAGGTTCGCGAGCTTTACTATCAAATTTAAATACACCTTTATGAATTTCAAATACTTCTCGCACTTGCTGCACCTGACTAGCAAAAAGTATTTTTAATTCGTCGGAACCTAAAAGACCTTGAGTTTTTAAATTTAAGCCTAAAGGAATGCCATTAGATTTGACTACCGAATTTTTTTCTATTACTTCGTCTGATACCCAACCTTTTTGAGTAATTTTAGATATTAAACCCTGACCGTTTAAGCGATTTGCGGCAGCAATTATACGTCCTTGACGAAACCAAATGTAATAATATTGTGATTTTGACTCTGGGTTGTTAAGTTGTGGAACTGTACAGACTGTTAAGCATCCGCATTTTCTTCCTTGCTCTATAACTTTAAACAACTCAGGTAGGGAAAAATCTGTAAAAGAACTAGATAAGCTCATAAAATTAAATACCTATAAATATTTATACCTATTGTCGTAAACTATATTTTGTGTTTCTCCTAGCTTTGAAGTTGCTTTCCGTAAATCCATCCTGACTTGGCTGTTATATCACTAGAAGCATAATATACCTATTCACAAAGTCGAAAAGTAACATAACTGAAGTAGTTTTAAAAGACTTTTAGTCAATTACTGCTTTTCTCAGTAATAAAGCTTAAATTTATACTATAAGTTGTAACAAAAGATGCTCTAATTCTTACAAAATTTCTAAGTGGATAATGTATGCTTAATTTCATTAATATTAATTAGTTACGTGAATATAAGCTTTAAAATATACCAATTAATTATAAGTGAGTAATCACTTATGTTTTTATTTACTTTGTAACCTTATTCATTAATTTTATTTACATTTACGCAATACTGTTTCGATATGAGTAATGTAATCAATCACAAAAAAATTTACAATTTGCAATGTGCTGCTGATATTATGTTTTTTCACGCTAAGACGCTAAAACGCTAAGGAAGAGATTGCTATGAAGTTTTTTTATTGTTTGTGTTTGGTTTTACTTTTATTGTTATGGAGTCCGTCTGCTTTGGCTGGTGAATTAGCTGAGCGTTTGGCTAATTTTCCTCAATGGAATAAATTAACTTCGGTAGAACCTGCTAAAGGTGATTTAGCTTACCCTGAGTGGATGGCTGGGGAATGGTCTGTTAAAAGTACTTTGGTGGATTTGGCTGCTCCTTTAGCTCCAAATATTGTTACTCCTGGATTTGAAGGTAATAAACAATTTTTAAACCAGCCAATTAGTTTTCGCGTTAAGTTTGTACAGGAAAAAAATACTCCTAAATTGGCTTTGTCGAAGGGGTTAATTTCGGGTGCTGGTTTAGAGAGTATTTCGCAGAAAAATCAGAAATCAATTATTGTTGCTGATAGAGCTTTTAATGGTTTAAATTTAGCGCGAGCTTATTTGGGAGATGATGCTGTTATTGCTGTTAAAACTGACCCAAACTCCCCTAATCGTCAAATTACTTTTTTACGTGGCGATAGACAATTAGTTTCAATTGTGACCGCTCGTGCGACAGAAAGCTTACCAAATGGTAAATACATTACATCAGAAGCTTTTCAACAACTTTTTAAAGGGACTTCTAATCCTTATTTCAACACTGTTGAGTCAACTACTGCATACAAAAAATTAAATACAACCAATCCGGCAATTATCGCTGACCAAGTAACTGCTGTTTATCTTTCTCCGCAAGACCAAAATTATTTTAAAGCTGCTTCTAATCCTGTTGCACTTTATCGATATCGATTGGAATTTTCTGCTGTACAATAAATAATATTGTTTTTCAAGAGAACACAGTGCATTATTTATACCACAAGCCAGGGAATAAATTAAGAGTCTAAAAGCAGAAGTCCTCTAAAAGAGGACTAAATAATACATCAAATATACATGTTTTACAAAATATCAAAATACTTTCAAAAATATAATTTCTAGTCCTCTTTAGAGGACTTTAGCTTTTAGACTCTTAATTTATTCCCTGGCTTACTGGCTTACTGGCTTACTGGCTTACGATATTAATTGTGCTTAATATCTTATTTATAAACACCCTCTAAACTTTTTAAGCCTCTATATTCGTAATTGTATCCTGCTATACCCATAGATAGATTTATTTATTACCTCTTGACTACATCGTGTTACGGTATGTAGTATAAGAGTCTTGATACAAATTAACACTCGTTATGGGTGTGCATCATGGGTAAATTAAAAGACATAATCAATTACTTTCGTCCTTACTGGGGGCTAAGTATATTTAGTATTGCTGCGTCCAGTGTTTACGAAATTATTGATTTAGTGGTTCCTTACGCGATTGGTCAGATATTAAACGTCTTGTCAAATCAGCCGTTAGACAAACCACTAGAAAAAATAGTTCTCACTATCGGCGAATTCATCAATTCCCCAGCAAATAAAACTTTATCATTAGGCGTGTTGCTGGGTATAGTTTTTCTGGTTACCGTAGTCAGAGCACCAACACAACCTTGGTTAACTGTTTGGTATCATTGGGATATAGCTTTAAGGGCACGACGTGACAAAAGTCAAGAGTTTGTCCAAAAGATTCTCACATTACCAGTTGAATATTACGACGTAAATAATCCTGGTCGTATAGCTGGGAGAGTAGCAAGAGGAGTTAGTAACTACACATGGACTTATCCCGAAATAGCTGGACAATTTATTCCCAAATTAATGAGATTATTGGGGATTTTTGTATTTATTTGGGTGATTGAATGGCGAATAGCAATTTTATATCTTGTTTCCTTCGTAGTTATCCTCGCCTTTACTTTAAAAGATTTACAGCGATTAATTTGGCATGAAAGCCGTTTAGATGAGTACATGGAGGATACGGAAAGTCGTACTTCAGAAATTATCACTAATATCAAAACAATTAAAGCTTTTGCTACTGAAAAAACAGAGTTAAAGCGACAATCTACACGTTTTGAGCGAGAATTGCAAGTTGTCGAAAATCGTATTCACAGAGGCTATGTAAGACTGAGTACTATCCAACGCACAATGATTCAATTTTGCGTTTTCTTGGTGCTAGGTTTGACTTTAGCTGCAACAGTTGATGGAAGAATTTCTTTGGGTCATTTTATTATGACTTTGACACTTTCTAGTATGGCGTATGCTGAACTGGAACCGATTAGTCAATTGTCAGAAATATTTGCTCGTCGTTATTCTTCGATGGTACGCTTTAACGAATTTCTCAAAGAGCCAATTGGTACTGACTCTGAAGGTATTTTATCTAATGATTTTGTAAAAAAGGAAGATATTTCAAATACTACCTATGATTTTACGGGAAAAGTTGAATTTTCTCATGTCAATTTTGGCTACGATAAAGAACGCCGAATTTTACACGATATCAATCTGTTGATTGAACCATATCAAACTGTAGCTTTAGTGGGACGCTCTGGTTCCGGTAAGTCTACTTTGGTAAAATTATTGTTGCGGTATTTTGAACCCAATGAAGGCAAAATACTTATTGATGGTGATGATATTCGCACGTTAAATGTTGGAAACTATCGTCGTAGATTAGCAATTGTTCACCAAGAAGTAGACGTATTTAACGGTACGGTTTTGGATAACCTCAAATATGGTAGGGTTGATGCAACTTTAGAACAGGTTAAAGAAGCCTGTAGAATCTCTCGACTTGATGAGGTTATTAAGCTGTTACCACAAGGCTACTACACTGTTGTCGGAGAACGTGGTGTTCGCTTATCAGGTGGACAGCGACAGCGTTTAGGTATTGCTCGTGCTTTGTTGGTGGAACCTGATGTACTTATATTTGACGAGGCTACATCTAGCCTTGATTATGAGTCCGAGCGTTCTATTCAATTGGCTATGCGTGACCTGCAAGGAACCCGTACTACAATTATTATCGCTCACCGTTTGAGTACGGTTAGGGAAGCTGACAAAATTGTTGTGCTGGACAATGGTCGCATTATTGAGGTTGGTAGCCATAACGAACTGCTGCGTCATGGTGGGATTTATCACAGGTTACATGCTTTGCAGGAAACTGGGGAGCTTTTGGTTTAGGGAATGGTTATTGTTGACTGTTGACGGTTGACTGTTGACTGTTGACGGTTGACCGTCAACAAAAAATTTTCCTAGAAACCCTTGCCTTACAATTTTTTTGTGATAATATTAGTAGTCGTGAGACACATAAGGGTCGATGTCCGAGTGGTTAATGGAGACGGACTGTAAATCCGTTGGTTTACGCCTACGCTGGTTCAAATCCAGCTCGGCCCACCTCTTTAATTGTTTGTGATGGGTTTTGAGTTGTTGGTTATTAACTATATATAGCTTCTGACTACAAATTAAAACTCCTAACTCTTCACTACCAAATTATTTTATTTCGCCTTTGTAGCTCAGTGGTAGAGCGCACCCTTGGTAAGGGTGAGGTCACCAGTTCAATCCTGGTCAAAGGCTTTCAAGGTTACAGTTTTTAAGTAATTTTTACTAACTTGTTAATGACTATAGAAAATTCTAAGTGAATTGTAAAAAATTGCGTCAATGTAGAGACTGAATATACTAAATCTCTACTTCGTAAATAGTTGTAAATTTTAAGTATATTAATTTACGTCCTGTCTTTTCTCAAAAATAACCCTACCAGATAATACAAATCTATTATCTATGTGGGTTATACAAAAATGCCAGAGTGCAGAAAATGTGGTGCTAAATTCCCCAACAAAATACTTATAGATGGCAAAGTAAAAAATGTTCAAAACCGAAAATTTTGTCTAGAATGTTCGCCTTATGGCAAGCATAACACTGTTGATTTGACAATTTTAAAAGATAAGTCAACTAAAACTTGTCCAAAATGTAAGCGGCAATTGATGCCTGAAGCGTTTTATCTTAGAAGAGATGGTAAAGACCTTAGCACATACTGTAAAGAGTGTGGTAACAGACAAACTGTAGAGCGAATGAGACTTTTTAAGGAGAAATCTGTAGCTTACAAAGGTGGTAAATGTTCTAAGTGTGGTTATAACCGTTGTATCGATGCTCTGGAATTTCACCACATTAACCCTGAGGAAAAAGACTTGTCATTGTCTGCTGGTAAAAGCTATAGCTTTGAAAGAGTAAAAGCTGAATTGGACAAATGCATTTTGCTATGTGCTAACTGTCACAGAGAAGTTCATATGTCCATGAGAGCGAAAGCATTTGAGGATAAAGAATTTAGTCCAAATTAGAAAATTACTTCATTTACTTAGCAGTGCTAATGGCTTATACTAAAAAACCAGTAGCACCACTCAATAGTTTAATAACTATAATTGAACGAGCGCGGCAGGACTCGAACCTGCGACCAACAGATTAGAAATCTGATGCTCTATCCGGACTGAGCTACGCGCCCTAACTCAATGTAAACTCAGCATAACATTTATCTACAATATCATAGCTACGCTTCGGAAAAAATGCAAGAAAAATTGCAGATTTTCCTCTAACAAGGCTAAGATACTAGTCGCTAGTTAATAAAATTACACTAAAAAAGTAATTTCTCTAACGGTTACTTAGCTATATTTAAATTGTCAAATATTTTACTGAGGGAATCTAGCCTAAATAAAGGCAATACCACAGCACATTTGATAATGCAACTAAAAGCTATTATATCTTTTTATCTCAAAATTGCCCCTGACAGGAGTTATTTGCCAGTGCCATGTTCATTCTTAAAAGGCAGGATGTGGAAATATCTACCATTCAGCACCCAACAAAAGACCAGCAGGTGCCTATCCTCCATTATCAGGGGCAAAGCTTTCGCCTGATTAGCGTCTTTAAATCCTCCCAGGAGGAAGAAGCTAAGACTTTATGGCGGGAATTGACCGATAATCGTGGAAAGGCTTGTGTTTTGCTGGAAGAACCCGAAAGATTTAGTGTCTGGGGTAAAGTCCGTGTTGAACCAATAGCTAATGATACTGCAAACCATAGTCGGACAGAAATTTTGTTCAAAGCTAGTGTTTTGCTGTTGCAATCGTTGTATATAGATGTAGAAGAGTTATTAGGCTCCCGACAAGCAACATTGTTTGAAAAAGATATGGCGGAGGTTTGCCGACAAAAACAATATCCTCAAGTTTCTACACCTGAAAACTTTAAGCACTTGCTCACCTTTAACCCCCTGCAAGCTTCTGGGTTACCTAAATGGCAAGAAAATCATATAGTTACTTTCTTGCAAGAACTGCATCGTTTAGGAAAAAATTACTTCGGAAGTACCAACTTTGCTCACCCAGTTGTTGATAGGTTACAGGATATGCCAGAAGGAGAACGTTCTTTTTTCATCAGTTGGCTTTTGCAGTCTCCCCTGAGTAAACTGTGGCAATAGCCTAAAATCCTTTTTTTCAGTGGTGCTGCATTTTATTGGGTGCTGAACTAAATCAAATGCTTAATTCCACAACTAAGAAATGGGCATAATGCATTTACACAGTTTAAAAAAATACTATGAGTAACGTTTACGACAAATCAAGCCCTAGTAAATCTTTATTCACCACCCAAAACATAATTCTGGCTAGCATCGGGTGGGGGGTAGTGGCATTGTTGTATTTTTTATTATTCAGTGCAAAAATTCCTGATGTTAAGGGTATCGAAAGACGTGCCGAGTGGTACGTAATTGGTACAAATATTTTTGAGGCAGTCGCTTATTTGGGCGCTGGTATCTTATGCTTAAGGAACTGGCGAAGTCCGCAAATCGTCAGCGGTCGTAAGCTATGGCTATCAATCGCTGTTGGTATGCTCTCTTATTTCCTTGGGGGGATATTTTTTGGCTATACGGAAATAGTCTTAAAACAAGACCCTTTTCCCTCTTTTGGCGATATATTTTTTGTTGTTACTTATCTGTTTGTGGGTACAGGCATGATTTTGGCGGTTACCTCCAGAAAAATTAGTTTAGAAGCTTGGCAATGGGGAATTGTCGGCGCTATTGGCGTGGTAGGTAGTGTATTAGCTTGGTGGATTTCTCTTCAGCAAAAAGCAACCGATGACGTTATCGCTACATTTTTAAACTGGTTTTATGTTGTTAGTGATGTACTGCTGTTAATGATAGCTACTACTCTACTACTCGCTTTTTGGGGAGGTAGAGTAGCTTTATCCTGGCGAATGATTGCAGCAGCCGCGTTTTCGCTTTACATTGCAGATATGTGGCAAAAATATGCTACTAGCTATCCTAATTATGAAAGTGGGGAATTACCGGAAGTGTTTTATGTGTTAAGTGGAGTGTTATTTGCAATGGGTGCTGCCCTAGAATACGACGCATCGTTAAACCGAGCGCGACGTAACAGTGGAAGAAAAAGAACTTAGATACTGGTATCTACCGTGAGAAAACTAACTGAACCTGATAAAAAAGAAATTCTAAAATTGTACCGCGAATCTGCCGAAACGACCTCGACTTTGGCGGAACGTTACGATGTTAGCAACTCGACTATTAGCCGCTTACTTAAAAGTACTTTACCCGAAGACGAGTACGAGTATCTCGTTTCATTAAAGCGTGCGGCTAGAACTCCTGAAGGACGAGCGCAAGTAAGTTACGACAACATACCTGTTTTTTCCGGAATTGAGGAAGAAGAGGAAGAAGAACAGCCAAAAGTTGTTATACCGACTCCTACTCCTGTTAAGAGCAAAGTTGTTGTTGACAAAAAAGCTCCACCAGAAAAACCTGTCAAGCCGCAACCCCGAAAAATTGAAAGAGTCGAAAGGGTTGAGGAAGAAGAAGAAACTTCTGGTAAAAGACGAGTTCGCCGGCGTAATTTATCGGAAGCTCCTGGCGAGCAAATTGCCGAACAACTGGAACTTTTGGATTTACAGCCATCGAGCATTACTCCTATCCCTAGTCCCTTGGTTGATGACGCTCAATCAGAAGCAACCATTATGGCTGCGGCTCAAATGTTTGGGGAAGAAGTTGATGATTCCGACGACTTGGATGATTTAGATGACCTCGACTACGATGACGAGGATGACGATGATGATGATATCGAGCCATTTAAGTCACCTATTATCAAAAAAGGTAGGTCGGGAGAAGCATTGGTACGGGTTTTACCTTTCAGTTCTGCCCCTTTACCAAAAACTTGCTATTTAGTCATCGACCGTGCGGCTGAATTAATCACCCGTCCTTTAAGAGACTTTGGCGATTTGGGACAAATTCCTAATTTGGAGACTCAGCAAAGAACATTACCTGTGTTCGACAATCACCGGGTTGCTAAGCGCTTCTCTACTAAGCGTGACCGTGTAATCAAAGTCCCTGATAGCCGAATGCTGCAAAAAGCTCGCGTTCATCTGGAAGCTAAGGGTATTACACGCTTGTTAATTGATGGACAAGTTTATTCGCTGTCGAATGCTTAGTTGGTTGACTGTTGACTGTTGACTGTTGACTGTTGACGGTTGGCGGTTGACGGTTGACTTTTAACTGTCCATTGCTCGTTTTCTGTCATTGCTCGTTTTCTGTCATTGCGAGGAGGAACGACGAAGCAACCTCCTTTTTCTGTATAATTCACGAAAATTAGCCACCTAAACCGTCAACAACCAACCGTCAACCGTCAACAAAATGACAAGTAACTATGGTGTTGTTTTAGTAACTACGAGTTCACAACAGGAAGCAGAACAAATTGCTTCTGCTCTTGTTGACAGTAAGCTTGCTGCTTGCGTAAGTATGTTTCCTATACGCTCAATTTATACTTGGCAGGGGGAGGTACATAACGAACAGGAATGGCAGTTGCTTATTAAAGCTGATTTAGGTTTATTTCCAACCTTAGAAACAAAAGTTAAGGAACTACACTCTTACGAAGTTCCGGAAATTATTGCTCTACCAATTATTGATGGTTCTAAATCTTATTTGGGTTGGATAGGAGAGCAAATGATGCCTAATGGCTAATTGTTAATCTCTAATCGTTAATAATTTAGTGCTTTGGCTAAGAGTGTTTATAAAAAGAACATTAAGAGTAATTTATACCAAAAGCCAGGGAATAAGATAGGAAATAAGCCAGGAATAAGCCAGGAATAAGTCAGGAATAAGCCAGGGAATAAGCCAGGGAATAAGCCAGGGAATAAGCCAGGGAATAAATTCCCTGTCTAAAAGCTAAAGTCCTCTGAAGAGGACTGAATCTTATATTAAAAATAAATATTTTACAAAATTTAAGATACTCCCAAAAATATTATTTTTTATTAGTCCTCTTTAGAGGACTTCAGCTTTTAGACAGGGAATTTATTCCCTGGCTTATTCCCTGGCTTATTCCCTGGCTTATTCCCTAGCTTATTCCCTGGCTTATTCCCTGGCTTATTCCCTAGCTTATTCCCTAGCTTATTCCCTGGCTTATTCCCTAGCTTATTCCCTAGCTTATTCCCTGGCTTATTCCCTAGCTTATTCCCTGGCTTATTCCCTGGCTTATTCCCTGGCTTATTCCCTGGCTTATTGTATGAATGATGCACTATATTTTATTTATAAATACTCTTTAAACGCTGTGCTAAGTCGATAATGTCGTTTTTGCGAGCTATTTGTTCTATCCACTCGCTTTTAATATTCTCTACACCGTAATAAATTCCCGCTAATCCCCCTGTTACAGCTGCGGTAGTATCTGTGTCTCCCCCCAAGTTTACGGCTTTTAGTACTGTTTCGTCATAAGATGAACTGTTCAGCAAACACCACAACGAAGCTTCTAAAGTATCAATCACATAACCACCGGAACGAATTTCATCTATTGGCAATGTAGCAATTTTACCTGATGTAACTCTGGTAAAATGATGCATTTCAGAAGCAAATTCTGGTGTAGAATAAATAGATTCTACTTTTGTAAGTCCTTCTCTATAAGCTGTTTGAAGGTCTGCTCCTGACAATAACTCAACAGCAATACTAATATAAATCCCACAAGCAATTTGCGAGCGTGGATGAGCATGAGTGATACAAGATACTTGATGCGTGCGTGAAATTAATTCTTCAAAGGATAATGATTTGTGGCAAAAAGCCATTGGCAAAATTCGCATTAATGAACCATTGCCATTACTATTTTCGCTTTTTCCTCCTGCTTGTACAGCTGGTGCTCCCCGTTTAAAATCGACAATTGCCAAAAAAGTTGTATTTCCAATATCGAACACTTCACCGTGAGCTGTCCAGTAAGAATTGTCGTACCACCTGCAAAATGAATTTGCGATCGCACTCAAGGAAAACCCATCACAAAGGGATTCGGCTAAGCAAAATGTCAGGGAACTATCATCAGACCAAGTTCCAGCTGGGACATCCCAAGTTCCATAACCACGCATTGAGGTGACTGGAGATTTTTCCAGTTCAGCACGGTTTGTAAACTCTACAGGTACACCTAATGCATCACCGATACACACACCCATTAAACCGGATAAAATTTTTGTCTCGTTTGACATAATGTCACTCAAAACCTGTTTGTAATAAATTCTACACTAATAACTACCAAGAAGGAATGTATAAATAAAACCCTTGCAATTGAGAGTAAGTAAGTACTAAAAAAATAATCTGCCATGTTTAATAATCAAAATAAAAAATGCAAATAACAGTGGACGATGATTTATTAAACTTTGTTCCTTCTAGATTATATTCAATTTTATATATGAGTTTATGACATTATTAAAAGTGTCTACTTTTATTAAAAAACTTCTGATTATTAACTTACAGGCTGTAATTATAATACCATTTTTATTAAAAATAGAGATAAAGCACAAATAATAGACTTTAATAAACAACGCTGATTCGCAAAATATTTCAGTCTAAATCCGGAACCTTTTAAATAATTTATCGACAAAATGTGTAAAGGGAAACCCGATTAAATTTGGTAAAAACTATGCACAATATTCTCAAAAGACTAGTAACAATTACTGCTTTGTCTTCCGTAGTAGTTGCTCCTTTTGTCGTCGGAGCGGGTAAAGCTTCCGCAGAAGACGCAAAGGGTTTACATGGAAACTATGTAGGTGCAGGTGTTGCTGCTGGGGTTACTAATGGTGGAGTTAGCAACGACGCTGCAACCTTCGGTGGTAACGTTTCAGCTCGTGTACAAGTTCTGAAAATGGGAGATAACGGTGTTTCCGCACGTACTCAAGTTTTGTTTAGCGACCAAACAAGCTGCATAAACCCCAGTGTTTCTGCTGACTTGGGAATTGCTAAGAACACTAACCTGTACGTTGCTGGTGGTTACTGCTTCGTTGAAAAAGATGGTAAACCAACTCCTTTAGGTAATAGAGATTCATTTACTGCTGCTGTTGGTGTTGAAACCGCAGTCAACAGAAATATGGTTATCTATAGCAACGCGACTTTAGGAAGCAAAGCTTACCAAAATAGCGCTGGTGATGCTGTCAGCATTAATGGTGGTGTTGGTCTCCGCTTCTAGGTTGTGTAAATTTTATTGCCGAACTTCCAATTTTTCCTTTCCCCCAACCCCATGATTTTTCTAGGGGAGGGGTTTTTTATTGGGGAATAATAAGGTGTTGGATCATGCTAAAATTTTAGTAGAATATTCCTCTTAATTCCGACCGGATAACCGGGAATAATTCAATATAAATCTTGCCGGAAGGGTGCTTAAAATCTACCGCTTCGGCAGCTACCTATGCTTATTGAGATACGACTGCAATGGTTAAATCCGCTCCCGCTCCCACAACTATAACCCGCAACCCTTCTAAAGTTGAAGGACTTAAAGAAAACAGTAATTTTTTGCGTGAGCCTGTGGCTACTGAGTTACTCGAAGACACAACTCACTTTAGTGAAGGTGCAATTCAAATACTGAAGTTCCACGGTTCTTATCAGCAAGATAATCGTGATAATCGAGTCAAAGGACAGGAAAAAGATTATCAATTTATGCTGCGGACGCGAAATCCTGGAGGGTTTGTACCACCACAGCTGTATCTTACACTAGATAGGCTTGCTTCGGAATATGGCAATGAGACCATACGGGTTACAACTCGTCAAGGTTTCCAAATGCATGGGATTCTCAAGAAAAATCTCAAAGCTGCAATTGCCGAGATTGTTCAAAACATGGGTACTACTTTAGGGGCTTGTGGAGACGTAAACCGTAATGTTATGGCTCCTCCTGTACCTTACAAAAATAGTGCGGAATATCAGCTAGCTTGGGAATACGCAAATAATGTTGCTGATTTATTAAGTCCGCAAACAGGTGCTTACTATGAAATTTGGCTGGATGGAGAAAAAGCCATCAGCGCAGAAGAAAGCCCAGAGGTAAAAGCTGCACGTCAAAGTAATGGCAATGGGACAGTTATTCACGATAACGAAGAGCCTATTTACGGCACTTACTACATGCCGCGTAAATTTAAGTGTAGCGTCACAGTACCAGGAGATAACTCCATTGATATCTACACCCAAGATTTAAGCTTGGTAGTAATAACCAACGACAAGGGAGAGTTACAAGGCTTTGATGTTTTTGCTGGTGGTGGTTTAGGACGTACCCATAATAAAGAAGAAACTTTTGCACGTGCTGCAGATGAAATTTGTTATGTTGCGAAAGAAGATGTTTACGACCTAATTAAAGCAATAGTCGCAACTCAAAGAGATTATGGTGACCGGACAGACCGTCGTCATGCAAGATTAAAATATTTAATGAACGACTGGGGTGTCGAGAAATTCCGCTCCCAAGTTGAAGAATATTTTGGCAAATCCCTGGAACCCTTTAAAGAATTACCAAGCTGGAAATATAAAGACTTTCTAGGTTGGGGAGAACAAGGAGATGGCAAATTATTTTTGGGTCTTTCCATCCAAAATGGTCGTGTTAAGGATGAAGGAGAATTCCAACTAAGAACTGCTCTACGGGAAATTGTCCAACAATTCAACTTACCCATCCGTCTTACACCTCACCAAAACCTAATCCTTTACGATATTGAAACTAAAGACAAACAAACCATCCAAGATATTTTCTCTCGTTGTGGTATTGTCACCGACCCTACTAAAATCAGCCAGCTAGAGCGTTATGCAATGGCTTGTCCAGCTTTACCCACATGCGGTTTAGCTGTAACAGAATCAGAACGAGTAATTCCCCAAATTTTAGATAGAATTGACGCTGTCTTGAAGAAAGTAGGTTTACAAAACGAGCATTTTGTAATAAGGATGACGGGTTGTCCTAACGGTTGTGCGCGTCCTTATGTAGCCGAATTAGGTTTTGTAGGTAGTGGGGTAGAAAGTTACCAAATATGGCTGGGAGGTACACCCGACCAAACTCGGTTAGCAGAACCTTACGTGGAAAAGTTGCCCATTAATGAATTAGAAAGCTTCCTGGAACCTATATTTGCCTTTTTCAAAAAGTCACGGGAGAAAGGTGAGAGTTTTGGTAGTTTCTGTGCTCGTGTTGGCTTTGATGCTATCCGGGAATTTACTGAAAATTACAAACCAGAAAGCAGTAATGGTAATGGCCATACTAAAGTTCGTCATCGCGTAGGGGTGCGAGATGATATTTATAATATCCTTAAGGCTGCGTCTGAACGTCAGGAAAAATCGATGACTGATATTGTGTACGAAGCGCTTAAAGATTACTTTAATAAGCAAGGTGTACAGTCAACCTAGAAACCCAACAAAACACGTAGGTTGGGTTGAGGCTTTGGGAAACCCAACATTTTCAAGACTTTGGGAAACCTAACAAAATACTTAGGTTGGGTTGAGGCTTTGGGAAACCCAACATTTTCAAGACTTTGGGAAACCTAACATTTTCAAGACTTTGTTGGGTTTCGTTCCTCAACCCAACCTACAAATAACCATTCCCCATTCCCAATTCTCCATTCCCCATTCCCCATTCCCCATTCCCAATTCCCCATTCCCCATTCCCAATTCCCCATTCCCCATTCCCCACTCCCAATGTCTCAACTTCAACGAATTGCAATAACATCCTCCCAACTCCAATCTGGGGAAATTTTTCTGACAAAAGAGCAACAACATTATCTGGGAAATGTTTTGCGATTACATGAGGGTGATAAATTTATTGCAATGGATGGGTTTGGCTCAGGTTGGTTAGCACAACTAACAGCGGAACAAGCCGAGATTTTAGAACCATTGCAGTTCAAAACCGAATTACCTGCTTCTGTGACTCTGATGGTGGCATTACCCAAAGGAAATGCTTTTGATGATATTGTGCGTGTATGCACTGAAGTTGGAGTATCTTGTATTGCGCCAGCGGTCAGCGCACGCACCTTACTTAATCCCAGTCCCCAAAAGCTGGAACGTTGGCGACGTATAGCGATAGAAGCGGCTGAGCAATCCGAGCGGGCGTTTGTACCCACGATTTTGGAACCTACTTCTGTTGTGTCATTTATTAGTGGTGATTTGTCATCTTCTACACATCATAAATTTATTTGTGATGCACGAGGTGATTATCCGCATTTATTAAGTTGCTTACCTAAAGAAAAAATAATAAATGACCAACAGCAAATGTCCCTCATTATTGCCACAGGTCCAGAGGGGGGATGGACAGGAAAAGAATTGGAAAGTGCGGTCAATTTAGGATTTGAGCCTGTTTCTTTAGGAAAAAGAATTTTGCGAGCGGTTACAGCTCCTATTTTTGCTTTATCTGTTGTGGGGGCTTTTTTAGAATCTTGACAATAATGTAGACACGATGTAAAAACCTTACATGTAATGTCTCTACGTCAAACGTTAATAAATCTGATAAAATCCAAAAAACAACTTTTTCCTCCACTCAGCAGTCTCAAAAGCAACCAGATGGAAACAAGTATTTATGCTCAACAGTTAGAATTATTTGATTTATTTCAACCAACGCGACCCATAACTAATATCAGTTGCAAATCAAAATTTACATTTGTGGACTTATTTGCTGGTATCGGTGGATTTAGAATACCTTTGCAAGAATTGGGAGGAATTTGTTTAGGATATTCGGAAATTAATAAGGAAGCGATTAAAACTTATCAAAATAATTTTCTCAGTGACTCTAATTTAAACGAATCTTTTTTGGGTGATATTACTAATATTAGTAAATTACCTTTCAAAATAGATATTATAGTTGGAGGAGTTCCTTGTCAACCTTGGTCAATAGCAGGTAAGTTACAAGGCTTGTCTGACCCTAGAGGTAAATTGTGGCTGGATGTTTTTAGATTAATAGAAGTTAACCAGCCAAAAGCTTTTATATTTGAAAATGTCAAAGGTTTAACCGAACCAAGAAATATCGCTAGTTTGAACTATATAATTTCTAATTTGACAAAATCGGGGTATGTAATTAAATACCAAGTATTGAACTCATATGACTTTGGTGTACCCCAAGATAGGGATAGGATATTTATTGTCGGTATTAGAAATGATTTAGAAAATTCTTGGGGTTTTACTTTTCCTAAGCCACTAGGAAAACAGCTAAAACTCTATGATGTTATTCCTGGTCTTCAACGCAGTAATTTTATTAAGAAAAAATTTCCACCGGAAGTTTTATTTGAGGGTGGTAAAATTCCTGCTTCTAGGGGTAGATTTCAAAAAATAGACGAGTTGAATGATTTTTTTACGTTTGCTGATATTCGCGATGGTCACACAACAGTTCATTCCTGGGATTTAATCGATACAACCCCTAGAGAAAAATTTATTTGTTTAACAATTTTGAAAAATAGAAGAAAGAAAATTTATGGTCCCAAAGATGGTAATCCTCTCAGTTTTGATATACTGAAATCACTAATTCCAGATTTAATGCAAGAAGAAATTGATAATCTCGTATCTAAAGAAATTTTAAAATTAGTAGAAAATACAGGATACGAATTTGTGAACTCTAAAATATCTTCAGGAATTAATGGTGTATCAAAAATTTTCTTACCTCATGCAGATGCAATTGCGACTTTAACTGCGACAGGAACTAGAGATTTTGTAGCGACAATATCTATAGAATGTCTGGAGCCAGAAGCATACAAGCAAACATTTATTGAAAAAATTTACAAAAATAAAAAATACCAACCTCTAACAGCGCAAGATTATGCAAGATTACAAGGTTTTCCTGAATGGTTCCAAATAGCTGAGAATGAAACCACAGCAAAACACCAATTTGGTAATGCAGTTTCTGTTCCGGTTGTTTACCATTTGGCAAAAGCTTTGTTGGAGGTTATTTAAGAGCATGGCCGCAATTAATTCTAAAACCCGTACAGAAATCAAAGGATATTTAGAAGGATTTATTCAAGGCTTATTAGACGAATACAAAGGACGCCAAATTATAAAACCTGATAATGCAGCAGAGTATCTTTCTCGATTTTCATCTAATGGGGAATTAAAACCCTTTCAAGCTGCATTAATTCCTCCAGAATTAATACGTATAAACCAATTTGAACGCGGATTAACTACTAGATTAGGAAATTCACTTGAAGAATGCGCTCGTCTGATTGCTCTTGAAAATCATCAAGAGGTTCGTCGAGGTTACGATATTAAAGCAGAAGTAAGTCTTGCGGCTTTTGCTGAAGCTGAACGCCAAAAAGAAAATTACGAATCCGCAACTAACAGAGGACAAGCAAAACCATCTCTGGAAGCGATGATATCAGCTGTACTTCTAGCAAGACGCTCAGATGATTTGCAAATCAAAAGCGTTCGTGCTGATATTTATATCCTTGCCAAAAATGGAACAGAATTTATATTTGAAATAAAATCACCAAAACCAAATAAGGGACAGTGCTTAGAAGTAACGCAACGTCTCTTAAGGTTTCACTTATTGCGTGGAAAAAATCGCCCTCAACTACAAGCTTATTACGCTATGCCATATAATCCTTACGGTTCTACAAAAGCTGATTATAAATGGTCACAAGCAATAAACTATACCCCTTGGAATGAAGCTGTGTTGATTGGTGGTGAGTTTTGGAATATTGTAGGGGGAGCAACAGCTTATGAAGAACTGCTAGAGATTTACTTAGAGGTTGGACGTGATAAAGGTAAATGTATGCTTGATGCTTTAGCTTTTGGATTTTAAATTGGGTACGATGTGCCAAAGCCGATTTTTTTTGCTAATTTGGGCTTTTATACTTATATAGATGAATGCTAGAGCAAGTTGCATCCGCCTTTGAAAAAAAAGATTATAAAACCGCAGCCAAGTTAGTCAAGCAGCTCCTAAAAGAATCACCCGAAGACCCTTGGGTGAAATTATATGCGGCAAAACTTTATGAAGTGCATGAAAAACACCCAGAAGCGGAAAAAATTTATCGTCGTTTACTACGGGATACCACAAATAACAAAATAGTCACCCAAGCACGACAAGGATTACAACGACTACAAGAAATTGAAAAGCAAGAACGCCAACAAGCAATAGCGGAAGCAACCGCTGACCCAAATAATACTGAACCGGGATTGTTAATTTTAGAACCAATTAGTAACGAACTCAAAACTGAAGCTGCTCAACAATTTGCCAAAATCATGCAAATTGACCCCTATAGTGCAAGGCTATTACTACCGAGTCGTGGATGGAAATTATACCGCACTGGTGCTGTTGGAGAATTAAAATTTTACGGTGAACAATTTTTAAATGTTGGCATTCCTTGTTTTTGGGCAAAAATAAGTGATGTGCAAAAAATTGAGGTACTTCAAGTCGATTACTTCCAAGAATCAATTTCAGGAGCCAGTATTGTTTGTCGTAACCCCAATGGTCAAATTGGTTCTCTCAACTTTGACTGGTCGGAAGTTACCGCTCGTGTCGTAGGTCTTTTACCCATTTTTGAGCAAGTCGTTAACGTAAACAACCGTTGGCAAGTGGAACGCAAGACCAAGACTCAAGATTACTTCCAATTTTGCGATTTACACCTAGCCAAAAGACGCTGCATTATCAGAATTCATGACCACGGCTATAATTTTCAAGAAGGTATCAAAATTGCAGGGGAACCTAGTAAAAATACAAACCGAATAAATTGGAATAGCCTTTCTCAATGGCTTGAGCAGCAAACGCCAATAGTAAAAACTTGGTCTGATTTTACACCCTTTGGGGAAACAGTATTAGATTACAAAGAATTGCTGGGTCAAATAGATTCACACATTCATCTATTTCGCAGAGAATCAACACTCTGGGACCCAGCATTTCAGCTATATAGCGGATTAGTGTTTGTTAAAAATGGTAATTGGTAATTGGTAATTGGTAATTGGTAATTGCTTTCTTCTATTACCTATTACCCATTACCCATTCCCCATTCCCTATTTATTCGGAGTTTTAGCTTGACGTGCCATATCCATAAATGGATTCATGCTAGGACCAGGACGACGACGACCATTGGTATTAGTAGGAACAAGATATTTTGAGGCAAAAGCTGTTTCTGGTGGCAATGCTGGGGTGACAGCAGCTGGTTTGGGTGCAGGACTAGCGGGTTTTGCTGCTGGGGCTTTACCGTTTTGTGCTGACTCAGTTTTGACTGCTTTTGTCTTTGATTTTGCCGATTTCGGTGCAGCTTTTTCTACCGCTTTCTCTGCTTTTTCGACTGTTTTTTCAACTTTTTCGACTGTTTTTTCTACTACATCTGTTGCTGCTGCTACTGTTTCCTTTACTGCTGCTTTGGCCGCAGCAGGTGCTTCAGCGACAGCTGCTTCTACTGGTTTTGAACCATTAAGTGTTTCCGTTGTTTCTGTTGTCTTGCTCTGAGCTTTCTTGTTCTCAACCTTGGGCTTTACTTCTTTGGTTTCGTCTTCTAGTTGTAAGTAGTAACCGCCATTTTTCTTCTTTGGAAGCAGCCCAGTCACAAAATTAACGATTTTGCCAGTCATCACAATTACTCCTGCCTGTTATAGCTGTATAAAACCGCAATTCTTAAAAAATTACGGGACAATGTTACATTTTATCAACTTATCCTTTACTCACTTACGCGACTGTGTTAATCCATTTTGGTGATAGCCACAGTAGAGTTAAGTGCAGCATCTATATTAATTTTGACAGCATAAGGCAAGTTCAAAACCGTTTCTTTTCAGGAATTGCTACTTGTATATGGTCAGACTTAATTATTAGATTTTCTTGTGACTCAGGGCAAGTTTCTTAATGAATGCTTAAAAAAAATTAACATTAACTTTTAAAAACAAGCCTGTCAAAAGTTTTTTTGTCAAGAAAAATGCTTTAAACCCAGTGGTTCAGCTATCAAAATCAAGGTAGAGGGCAAAAGAAAAGAAAAAAAAGCTAAATTTGAAACAAAATAGGTTTATTTATATTTACATTCATATATGAGCATTCAGCAACGAAATCCGGTGTTACTAGTACATGGGATTTGGGATACAGGTAAAGTTTTTTACAGGATGCTACCTAGTTTAAAAAAATTAGGTTGGGTTGTATATGACCTAGATTTAAAACCCAATAATGGAACAGTGGGTTTAGAATTTTTGGCAAAGCAACTAGCGGATTATATTGATTCCACCTTTGAATCAGAGCAGCCATTTGACCTGGTAGGGTTTAGTATGGGGGGAATTATTAGTCGTTACTATATGCAAAGGTTGGGGGGGATTAATCGTGTTCAGCGGTTTATCACTATTTCCTCACCCCACCACGGAACTTTTATTGCTTATGGTTCTTGGCTACCTGGTTGCCTTCAGATGCGTCCCAACAGTGCTTTTTTACAAGATTTGAATAGTGATGTGGAGATGTTGGGGAAAATTAATTTTACTTCCATCTGGACACCCTATGACGCAATGATTGTTCCGGCAAACAGTTCTCATATGCCTGTGGGAAAAGAATTAATAATACCAGTTGGTTTGCACGCTTGGATGCTAACTGACCCCAGGAGTATAGGAGCAGTTGCACAAACTTTGGCTGAACCTCTTAGGTAGGGAGTGGGAGTGGGGAATTGCGAATTGCGTTCGCGAAGCGTGCCGCCTCGGCTTATTGCGAATTGCGAATTGTCCTAACGTTCCCCAATTTCTGTGAAGTCAGCACTGCCAAAAATTGCTTCTGGGTAACGATAGTACTTAAATTCCATCAAGTTATAAAATGGGTCTTCTAAAAAGAAGGTGTGGTGTTCCAAGGGGGAACCAACAAATCTTTCTTTGGGTTCGTCTCTAAAAAGTAATTTTCGTTGTTGTGCTTTTGTCAGTAATTCTTTCCAGTCTGTCTCTTGTCTAAATACAATCCCAAAATGTCTAGGGTAAATACTGCGTTGAGGTATAAGGTTTTCTTTGGTGGTGTGAGCGACTAGTTGATGTCCGTAAAGGTTGAGAATTAATGCATGTGGGTTTTCGCGACCGGGAATACAACCTAAACCGTCAACGTAGTATTCTTTTGTTTTTTGGATATCCGTAACAGGGAAAGCAAGATGAAATAAAGTTTGGTTCATATGAAGGAAGGATGTCAAAATTAATTGGAGTTTTGAATATATTACATACAATGTTCTTCTTCTCTCTTCTTTCTTCCTTGTTATTTCTTACTTCTTCCCTGAGGTTTCTTCCTTCTAATCCTTGGTTAGTGGGAATGGGTTTAAATACAATTTTATTGGGTGTGGCTTGGATTTCACCCAAAAAATTACTCACTCCTGCAGGGTATATTCATGCTTGGGTGTTAGGTGTATTACTGTGGGGAACCCTTGGTTGGCAGGGCTTTTTAGTAGTAATGTTTTATTTTCTTGTAGGTTCGGCAGTAACTAAAGTGGGAATGGCACAAAAAGAAGCGGAAGGTATCGCAGAAAAACGTTCGGGTGCTAGAGGTCCAGAAAATGTTTGGGGTTCTGCTTTAACGGGTTCTCTTTGTGCTTTAGGGATAGGTCTAATAAACTTCGGCATTTTCCCAATCCCCAATTCCCCACTCCCAATTCCCTACTCCCAATTCCCCACTCCCCACTCCCTCCTCCTTCTTGGCTTTGTCGCTAGTTTTAGTACTAAACTTTCTGACACCTGTGCTAGTGAGGTGGGGAAAGCTTACGGTAAAAGTACTTATTTGATTACGACTCTGCAACCTGTTCCTCGCGGTACAGAAGGTGCTGTAAGCTTAGAAGGGACTTTGGCTGGTGTTTTAGCCTCGATTGTTATTGCTTGTGTGGCTTGGGGTCTGGGTTTAATTAACCTACTGGGTGTGCTTTGGTGTATAACTGCTGCTTTTGTCGCAACTAACTTGGAAAGTGTTATTGGGGCAACACTTCAGTCTAAATATTCTTGGCTAACGAATGAAGTCGTAAATATTTTAAATACATTGATAGGAGCTAGTACTGCTATGCTCTTTGCCTTAATTTGGTCTGCTGCGATGCCTTGATATCTTCCTTGCTGATGCTAGTATATATTTTTTATACAACTTCTTTTTAGTTGTAGTTGCCGTTAAGCACTTCCATTGCTTACGATGGCATTGTCTCCAAGGCGTAAATGTCCGCTAGAATAAGAGACGCTTTCGCAATTCTGTTGTATAACGGTCGAGAAGTTGTATACGTATTTATTTCATGGAAAACCTATCATTTTTGACAGTAGATGAGCAGTCCCTCTCGACTAAGCAAGTGGTAAAATACTTGCAGGCTTCTGGAAAGTTGGGACAATTTATCGGGGATGTTCTCCGTCAGTACACTTTGGAGCAAGAAATACAAAATCGCGATGATGTTGAGGTCAGTTCGGCTGTTACCGAGCAAGCGATAATTGATTTTCGACTACAAAATCAATTAACTGAACAGCAAAGTTTTCAAGAATGGTTGAAGAAAAATGGTACGGATTATGCTGCTTTTCATGCTTCTGTAGCCAGTAGCTTTAAGTTAGAAAAGTTAAAAAGTGTAATCGCAGAACCAAAACTTCAAGAATATTTTATAGAACGCAAGATTTTTTTAGATAGGGTAGTACTATCTCGTATTATTGTTGATAATCAAGAATTGGCCGAAGAATTACACATTCAAATCGAAGAGGGTGCTAGTTTTGAATTACTAGCCAGAGAATATTCATTAACTGATGACCGCATTGTTAACGGCATGATGGGACCAGTCAGCCGAGGAACAATGCCGGACATACTCAGGGCAAAAATTGATGTGGCATCTCCCGGAAGTTTAATTGGACCTCTAGAATTGGAAGGACGTTGGGGTTTGTTCCGAGTTGAACAATTTCTACCCGCATCTTTAGAAGATACTCAATTATCATCGGCGTTACAAAATGAGTTATTTGAAAAATGGCTAGCAGAGAAAATTCAAAAATTGACGGTGAAGCTTCAAGTGAATTAATTCCATTGGAAGATGAATCAAAACAAGTTAATGTGCTAGCAATTCTTTCATGGGACAAACCACCTTTGTGTTTGTTAACCTCGGAAGAACAAACTAGGCTGCAAAAGCAGTCTCAAACTCATCGCTATCGGCTTGGTGAAAAAATTTGGTCAAAGGAAACTGCTAAAGATACTGTAGGTCATCAGTTTTATCTTGTTTCTGGTAAAGTTCGTCTACGTTCTGAAGAAGACGGCACATCTTTAGGAACTTTATCTGCTGGAGATTGGCTGGGAGATTTACTCAACTTACCCGTCGGTTGTAAAGCTGTCGCTGCTAGTAAAGAAGTATTACTAGTCCGATGGGATACATCTGTATGGAATGAATTTTCAACAAAAGAAATTAATAAATTTTGGTTAGGGGAGACTGAGGATGAGGGACAAGAAAATCCCAATGACTCAAAAAATATCTTTCAAACTATTGAACAATCTCCACTTACAAGTAGAGACGCGATAAATCGCGTCTCTACCCAACCCCCCACAGACGCGATTAATCAGGTCTCTACCCAAACCCCTACAGACGCGATAAATCGTGTCTCTACTCCTTATAAAGCTCAGGAACTTGTATTACCAAGCTCTCAACCTGTATCTAGTTATCCTTTTGTTTCTAGTTGGAACACTGGTGCAGCCTGTTTAACAATGGCAGCGCAGCATTTAAATAATTCTGTTGCGTTGGAATGGGTACAACGTCAACTACGGGGACAGCGACCCAAAAACTTGGTGGAAGCTGCCGAAAAGTTGGGGTTTGTTTTACGTCGTCTGATTTGCGCTTGGGATGATTTGCGGCAATTAACTTTCCCGGTTTTGCTGCATTGGAATCAAAATACTTGGGTCGTCGCTTATGCTTTCAAGGGTGACCGTTTAGTAATTGCCAATCCTCAAAATCCTGATTGCCAAACCGAAAACCTACCTAGGTCGGTAGTTGAGGCTGCTTGGGACGGAAAAGTTTGGCAAATAGAACAGGTTCAAAAGCAAGAAAAATTTAACCTAAGTTGGTTCACACCAGCGGTTTGGAAGTACAAAGGTCTGCTAACGGAAGTGTTAGTAGCCTCATTTACTTTACAAATGTTGGGTTTAACGACGCCACTAATTACCCAAGTCGTCATCGATAAGGTAATGGTGCAAGAGAGTATACCCACTTTGGATGTAATGGCTATAGCTTTATTGCTGGTGGCCACTTTTGAGGGGATTCTCGGCACATTACGATTATTTATTTTTACCCATACCGCACGTCGTCTGGACTTAAGCTTATCAGCGCAGTTATTTCGTCATTTGATGCGTTTGCCTTTAGCTTATTTTGAGTCGCGACGTGTTGGGGATACGGTAGCACGAGTACAAGAACTAGAACAAATCCGTCAATTCCTTACCAGCACGGCATTAACAGTAATATTAGACTCATTTTTTGCCGTAGTATATCTGGGATTAATGTTCTATTACAGCATCAAACTCACCTTTGTGGGATTGGCTGTATTACCTTTGTTTGCAGCATTAACCTTAGTTTCGACTCCAATTTTGCGTGCATGGCTTAACGAAACTTTTAACCGTAGTGCCGATAGTCAATCGTTCTTAGTGGAAACTGTAACAGGAATCCACTCGGTAAAAGCTCACGCAGCCGAAGGAGCAGCCCGTGAAAGATGGGAAGGCTTATTTGCTCGCTTTGTCCGTACAGGTTTTAAAGCATCCACCACTTCTAATATCAGTAGTAATATTGGTGACTTTCTCACAAATCTCTCCAGCTTATTAATTCTCTGGTTTGGAGCCAGATTTGTAATTGACAAAGAACTCACCATTGGTCAATTGGTGGCGTTTCAAATGCTCTCTGGACGTGTCACTGGACCTTTGCTACGCTTAGTACAACTATGGCAAAATTTGCAACAAGTTTTGCTCTCTGTAGATAGAATTGGAGATATCCTCAATGTTGCCCCAGAAGCGGAACCAGGTACTGGTTTGGTTTTACCTGAACTTAAAGGTCAAGCAGCGTTTGAACAAGTATTTTTCCGCTACCGTGACAATACCGAACCAGTTTTACGAGGAATTTCTTTCACTGTAGAACCAGGACAATTTGTTGGTATAGTCGGACGCAGCGGTTCGGGTAAAAGTACTCTATCCAAACTTCTACAACGACTTTATTCCATAGAATCAGGGCGTATTTTAATTGATGGCTTTGATATAAAAAGTGCGGATATTGCTTCCTTGCGGCAACAAATAGCCGTAGTTCTTCAGGAAGACTTTTTATTCAACGCCTCAATATTAGAAAATATCACTTTAGGTAATCCTGATATTACCGCTGAACAAGTCGTGGAAGCTGCAAGATGTGCGGCTGCTCATGACTTTATTAGTGAATTAACCCAAGGTTACGAAACTAATGTGGGCGAAAGAGGTACAGCTTTATCCGGTGGACAACGCCAACGTATTGCACTAGCGCGGTTATTTTTATCACAAGCACCTATTCTGATTTTGGATGAAGCGACTAGTGCCTTGGATAGTGAAACTGAGCAACAGGTACTGCAAAACTTACAAAGAGTTTCTGTTGGACGTACAGTTTTCCTTATTGCTCACCGCTTTGCCCCTCTAAAACGTGCTGATTTAATTTTAGTCATGGAAAAAGGTGTCATTGCTGAGCGCGGTACCCATGACGAACTGTTGCGGAAGAAGGGACTGTACTGGTCACTTTATCAACGGCAGCAGGCAAATATATAGAGCAGCAGGCAAATATATAGAGCAGATGGCAAATACTATAGGCGGCGGGCAGGATGCCCACCCCACAATATTGAAGTTGAAGCCCGTTTAAGCGGGCTTTTTTTTGTTTTTTCTATAAAGCTGAAGACTCAATTGGTAGCAAAATTTAAGTAATGCTCCCATTTTCTTGCTTACTTGACTAAATTTATTCTACAATCCCTATCATAAGTGCATCCGTCTTAAAGCTCCTGTGGTGTCACACCCATCAAACTGAAATTAATTTCAAGTCAAATTGGATTGGTAATAATCATCACAAGCCTTTGCAGGGTGTAAAGAGTTTTTTTAATCTTATGAAACAAAAAATCCACCATACCCTTTAGAGACTAAACATGTTTAGCCTCTAAATAATAATCGGAAATTTCTACGGATACTCCTATTTAAGACTAATTAAAAATGAACATAAAATTAACTTGCCTTGACAACATTTTCATGGGTAAAATCACTGACGAAATAGTCTGTTTAATAAGTTTTTATCAGTAAAAATACAAATGATTTTATATTTCAAAAAAACAAATTAATTGCTGCCAAATATCAAGCTTAAGTGAAAACTTCATGATTTTTATGTAAAATCCAGCACTTGTTATTTTTTTTTCCAGGAAAGTCAGTGATTATCGAGTTTGATATAAATATGTGCTAAGTGTATGAGTTTTAAAATATGCAAGAGTTAGCCCCAGGGAACACTTTAGGAACATCAAGACAGTTTGGTCTGACTACTACTCCCCAAGTATTTACTGATAGGGTAAATACCTTGGAGAAAAGTGATTTTTGGAGCTTTACTCTAGGAGGACGTAGTAGTTTTAATTTAAATCTTGATGGCTTAAGTGCTGACGCCGATGTCCAGTTAATTCGAGACATTAATGGCAATTCATTAGTAGATGCGAATGAGGTTATAGCTTACTCAAGCTTGGGTGGTACAAACGCTGAATCAATCAATACTGTTTTGGATGCTGGAAAGTATTACATCCGAGTCTACCCATATGGAAATGTGGAAACAGACTATCGGTTGACTACCTGGATAAGACCACAGGACAATGCTGGTAACACTCAATCAACAGCTCATAACATCTCGATTACTTCCACTAGTAGCACTTACAGCGATTGGGTAAGTTCAAGAAGTGACACGAACGACTTCTACCGCTTTAATCTCTCTACAAAGAGTAATTTCAATCTTCAGTTGAGCGGGATGAGCGGTGATGCTGACGTGCAGTTACTTGCTGCGAATGGTACGATTCTCGCTAATTCTGCTAACGGAGGAAATCTCAACGAATCAATCAATAATCTGCCGTTGAGTGAAGGGACTTATTATGTAAGGGTTTTTCCTTTTCAAGGAGAAACATTCTATAACCTAAGTTTATCGGCAACACCAACAGAAGCGGTACAGTCGAATATTTTTAATGGCGTACAGCCAGTACCTACTTCTACAGTTACTAATCCCAATTCTAATTTTTCATCACCAATCCCAACATCCACCCCAGAGTCACAAAGTGCTGTAGCAAGTCCGCGTATTTTAAGAGGAACTCTAAGAGCTGATAACTTTAGTTATCAATCTGGTTTTAGCCGTACAGTTATCTCCGGCAATGGTAACGTTGACTTTGGTGGTGGAGGTCGAGATTTACTAGATTTATCTACTATTTTTTCTAATCAAGTCAGTTTTAACTACGCAAACACCCCTACAGGTGGTGTGTTATATAACTCTGGTAATGGAACTCGTGTTTTTGATGCCATCAAGTTAAATGACGGTAGCGAAATTTTATTTGAAAGCATTGAAGCTATCAAATTTGCGGACACCACAATTAATTTGTCAGTAACACCCAACGACCCAATGTTTAATCAACAGTGGAACTTACATATGATGGGTGTCCAAAATGCATGGCGTTTTACTACTGGTTCCACAGATGTGCTAATTGGAATTGAAGATACTGGATTGGGAACTAATAGTAGTGGGCAAACTCATCCTGATTTGCGCTCTATTAATTCAATTGCAAACAATTTTGCAGATGAATCCTCAGGTATATCTCACGGTACTTTAGTTCAAGGGATAATAGGTGCTACCAGTAATAACGGACAAGGAACAAGCGGTATAAACTGGAACTCTGAGCTGATGCAAATTGATGTTGTCGGTGGTGATGCTGGAGATTATTCTTTAGCAGATGCAACGCAGGCAATTATTAATCAAGCGAATTCTAAAGGTCAACGTGTAGTAATTAGCATGAGCTTTGAAGGTGGTTATACTACAGCTTTTGAACAGTTAATTGCCAATAACCAAGATAAAGCCTTGTTTGTGATTGCATCGGGTAATGGAAATACCAGTACTATTTCCAGTCCTGCTGATTTGGCGAAAAAATATGGAAGTGTTATAGCCGTAGGAGCTTCTTGGGGAGCCAAAGATTGGAATGGTAATGCAAAAACACCTGGGGAACGAATTTCTTACCCAGGTTGGTGGGGTGCAAATCATGGGGAAGGTTTAACTTTAATGGGACCATCTGAAGTCCCAACAACAACTGCAAATCGCAATTCATCAGGGACATTTGATTTTAGTTATGGTCAATTCACTGGTACTTCGGCATCTACACCAAACGTTTCAGGGGTTGCTTCGCTAGTTTGGAGCGTAAATACGAGTCTTACTGCTATACAAATTAGAGCTATTCTTTCAGAAACCGCTTACGATTTGGGTGCAGCTGGTTATGACACGGTTTATGGTCATGGCTTTGTCAACGCTGATGCTGCTGTACGACGAGCAAAAGCGATTGCTATGGGTGCAGCCTAGGGTTTAGCGTAGAAAGATTACATATGTAGAGACGTTACATGTAACGTCTCTACATTGTGTTGGGATTGGATGCGATATGTTGCACAATTGTAGATGAACAATGCTAATTTTAGTCAGCATATTATGTTCTTTAAGCAATTGCGCCTGCTGATAGTACTTTTTCTGATGCTACCCTTACTAATTGGATGTGGTAACCCAATGAGTTTCGCTGCTCCTAACAATTCCAATAATGAAAAAACAGAAAATACACAGTCCAATTCTGGGGGAGTAACTGGTGCTGTGGTCCGTGTTGTGGGCAATCAAATGCCTATGATTGGGGAAAAGACAACCACTCGTAAAGCTCCGGAATCAGTTAAGACTACTGTTTGGGTTTTTTCTGGACGCATCCCCGCAAAGGGAACCCGTTTAGCTATTAGCGAAGCCAAACAGAATTTTAATTTGGTGACTCAAGTAAAGACAGATGATAACGGTAAATTTTCTGTCAAATTACCTCCGGGAGAATACACACTCTTTGCTCAGTACGGTACGGATTTGTACTTAAACTCCTTTTCTGGTGATGGTAGTTTTTCTTCGGTACAAGTGAGTGAGGGTAAAATGACTGAGCTTCGTTTGGTTAATAACGAACGTGCAGCTTTTTAATTTTCCTAATTTTTCTTATCACCAATTTATCCCTGTAGAGTAGAGACGTTACATGTAACGTCTCTACATTATATTTAGTTTTCATACATCATGATTACGTTTAATTACTTATAAAATCAAGCATTTATGAAGAAATAGATTATTACAAGACATTTGTATAAAGGATATGTAACATGGATATACGAGGAACGCTTCTTTAGCTTTTGTAGGTAATTTAGTAAACCCTACATGGGAATAAAAGGTGGTGCTGGAGTGCCTCTCCTCAAAAGCCTTTTGCTAGGTTATTAAACATATTTGATTTGTGACTACCTAAATTTTCTGCCTCTATTTATTAACTGATGGGGTGATAATACTGCTGTATACAAATTCTTCAGGTAAATCCTGTAGTTCTAATTTTGCTGCGAATATTATTTCTGAAACGGGGAATTTTACTGCTAGCAAAGAGAATCTTACTTTAACTAATTACGACAACTTAATGCTAAGTAGTCGTAGTAGTGCAATTGTGGAACTGAATACCAACAATAATGATAAAAATTTGGCTCGTACAACCTTAGATAAACCAGAAGTAGATATTGTCTGGCGTAACTCTGCGGTAGGTGACAACCGTTTATGGTTAGTAAATGATGCTGCTGTTTCTCAAGGTGTATCGTTAACTCCAGAGCAAGATACTAATTGGAAAATGGAAGCAACGGCTGATTTTAACCGCGATGGTGAAAGCGATTTTTTGTGGCGTAATTATGCGACTGGTGAAAATTCTGTGTGGTTGATGAACAATACCAGTTTAAAGCAAAAAGTCTCAATTACTCGTGTTTATGACCCTAATTGGAAAATTGAAGAAGTCGCAGATTTTAATCAAGATACTCGTACTGATATTCTTTGGCGTAATTACCAGACTGGTGAGAATGCAGTGTGGTTGATGAATGAAGCCAACCTCATCAATGGACAGGGTGTGTGGTTGACTAGCGTTGGTGATATTAATTGGAAAATTGAAGAAGTCGCAGATTTTAATCGAGATAATCATACTGATATTCTTTGGCGTAATTATCAGACTGGTGAGAATGCAGTGTGGTTGATGAATAAAACCACACTCATCAATGGAGGGGATATATGGTTGACGAAGGTTGATGATATTAGTTGGAAAATTAAAGGAGTTGCTGACTTTAACAATGATGGTAAAGTCGATATTCTTTGGCGTCACGATACTACTGGTGAAAATGCGGTGTGGTTGATGGACAAAACCACCCTCATCAATGGACAAGGTGTATGGTTAAATCGAATTGAAGATTCTAACTGGAAAATCAAAGGAATTGCTGACTTTAACAACGATGGTCACGTAGATATTCTTTGGCGTAACTACAGAACAGGTGAAAATACGGTATGGTTGATGAAGGATACCACGCTTATTGGAGGAAAGGGTGTCTTATTAACACCAATGAACGATACAAATTGGGAAATAGTGGCAGTTCGGAAACGCCCCGATAGTAGTCCCGGTAAACAAATAATAGAACCGGGAAACTCTATCTCAACAGCTAAAGTAGAAAATTCAGCTATTTTCACTCACCAAGAGGAAGTGACAAGTACCGATACTTCTGATTTTTATCGTTTTAGTGTTAATACATCTGGCGTATTTACTGCATCTTTGACAGATTTAACTAGTGACGCTGATGTTAGATTGATTCAGGACAAAAACAATAATGGTGTTATTGACCAAGGTGAGGTAATCGCTTGGCAATGGGAACGAGGAACTGCAAGTGAATCAATCCGCCGTTTCTTGAGCGCTGGAACTTATACATTACAGGTGATGAATTATCGGGGTTCGTCAGCACTTTATAAAGTAGCAACTAATTTCAATGCTGCTGCTAGTGATGACCGTCGCTTCTCTATTCAAATAAATTTTCTGGATAGCTCTAGTAATTTAAGCCAAGCGATGCGAAATGCAGTACTAGAAGCGGCTTCATTCTGGGAAAATGTGATTACACACAGCAGTTTTAGTAACAGTCAGACTCTAAAAATAAATATATCCGGAAGTAATGAAGAATGGAGACGTGGTGCAGGAGGGATGTTAGCATCTGCTGGCTTTGAAAATATGAATAAAGATTCCACTGGTCGTTGGATGCCAACATCAGGTGCGGCAAATATTAATACAAATCCAATTGTTATTGATATTTTGACTGCGAACATTAACGTTTTTCGACGGGTGATGATTCACGAATTTGCCCATGCTCTAGGTTTCGGGACTTATTGGGGTTCAGAATACTACGGTCGTAATCTTGTCAATACAGATAAGGGAACTTACAAAGCTAACTCCTATGCGGGTTGGGCTTATGGAGAGCTAAACGGTAAATTTACGCAAACCGAAATCCCACTAACAACTGGTGTCGGTTATGGTTCAGATTATTCTCACTGGAAAGAACAAATTTTTGGTGATGAAATTATGACTCATTCTATTAATTTTACCGATATGCCTATAAGTCAAATGACAATTGCTGCAATGAGAGATATTGGCTGGAATGTTAATTTTGGTGCTGCTGACTCTTTTTCTCTTGCTTCGATTCCTATTCCTACCTAGAAACCCCACCTCCAACCCCAACCCGTGCAAGCGAGGAGGGGCTACGATTTTGATAGATGAAAAATGAAAATGGCTAAAAGAAAAAAAACTGGTCGTTTTTTCCTAGCCCCCTCCCCCTGGGGGGGTTAGGGGTGGGGTTCCGGGGGTTTGCGATTTTTGTGTGACTATTGAACAGAATATTTTTATTAAATAAACATTTACTTACTTGAAATTTGTTTTGTTTAAGCTGCTTCATTTTATTTTTAAAGTTCATAGTATTTTGAGAAAAACAGAATATATCTGGTTTCGCTTAAAACCTTTTGGCTAAGGGTTTTAAGGATTACTGCTGTCAAAAATTATTCATCTGTTTTGAGGCAAAATACTTATGTATTTTAATGATACTAATAATATATTTAGTCCTAGTCAAGGACTAAATTACACTCCCATTTCGGCTGTCAATTCCTTGAATCCTAATAACAATTTTTCTTGGGGGTTGACTAATAGTAGCAGCTTTCAACCACAGTTAGATATTTTGCAAAATCAACAAGTGCAAGATGAACAAGTTATTTACAGTAATAGCGCAGTCAATGCTTCTGGCTATAATTCCAAATCTGGCTATGGTTTGGTAAATGCTGGTGCTGCAGTAGCGGCATCAGCTGGTCAAAACAGTTCATTTCCTGATGTTCCTAATCTTGGAGGTAATAATTGGGGCGCTGATATGGTAAAAGCTCCTGAAGCTTGGGCTAAAGGATATACAGGTAAAGGGGTTGTTGTCGCAGTTGTTGATACTGGAGTTGATTACAATCATCCAGACTTGAAAGACAATATTTGGACTAATTCCAAGGAAACACCTGGTAATGGAGTAGATGATGATGGTAATGGTTACGTAGATGATGTTCGTGGTTGGAATTTTGTTAATAACACCAATGAAGTCATGGACGATAACGAACATGGCTCTCATGTATCAGGCATTATTGCTGGGGAGAAAAATGATTTTGGTGTAACTGGCATTGCTTATGACACAATAATAATGCCAGTCAAAGTCCTTGATGGCTCTGGTTCTGGTCCTTCAGCTTCTGTTGCTAATGGTATTCGTTATGCAGCAAAAAATGGTGCAAATGTAATCAACCTCAGTTTGGGCAGTAATTCTCCTGACCGTGAAATAGAGTCTGCTATTGAGTATGCCAGCAGTCAAGGTTCAATTGTCGTAATGGCTGCAGGAAATGATAGTAATTCCCAACCAGGATATCCAGCTCGTTACGCACGTAAATATGGGATTGCTGTTGGTGCGGTAGATAAAAATGAACAAATGGCTTATTTCTCTAACCGTGCTGGAGGCGACCAACTTACCTATGTTACAGCCCCAGGAGTTGATATATACTCAACTGTTCCCAATAACCAATATGCTAGTTTAAGTGGAACGTCAATGGCTGCTCCCTATGTTGCAGGTGTAGTTGCTTTAATGCTCAGTGCTAATCCTAGTCTGAATGAAAACCAAGTGCGTCAGATTCTCTCCGAAACATCAACAGATTCTTCGTCTGGTCTATTTCCCGGTTTCGACTTCGGCTTTTTTGGTCATAATATGCTTGCGACTTCCAACTATAGCCAAAGTTATAGCCAAAATTATAGCCCAGATAGATTTAATATCAGTAATAATACTCAGGTTTTCAATCTGAATGTGGGAAGTCTGGAGTTGGGAATGGGAGGTGAAGAATTGCCAGTTGTTTATGATAGTAAAAGTTATAAGTGGGTTGAAAACAGGGAAGTTAATCAAAATGATGTTTTTGGTAATTCGACTTTGACAACTCAATCCCTTTATAGTTTTCAGAGCCAACCCGACAATAACTTGGCTGCTAATGCCGAAGACAAAAACCCTATAAACCTCATTGAAGAAATTAAACAACAACTTGAGAAGTATCGGCGATTTCTGGGTCAGTAGAGACGCGATTTATCGCGTCTCATGGAAATTCATCACGTCTGTAAACTTTGTGGCCGCAAAAATAGGAATTTGTAAAGGATGGTAGGTGATAATTTAGGGTCAGTAGAAGAGACACTATGAATTGTGTGGGAGAGACGCGATTTATGGGTGGAGAGACGCGATTTATGGGTGGAGAGACGCGATTTATGGGTGGAGAGACGCGATAAATCGCGTCTCTACCGTTTTTTGGTGAGATGTTGACTGTATTAAAATCATTTTCTTCACAAAAAGGCTTATTTCTTTAAAGGTGCTTTAATTTTAAATTACGTGAGCATACTCTAGCTTTTTACATAGCTTCGACCTCAATATATAAATAACTAAATCAAACCTTTTTTCCCGAAAGCCTTATATTAAATGCTTTCTTGATTAATATTTTTTGTTTTCAATTAACTGTATCTCAGGGTGAAATATATGACTTTTACACAAAGTAATGATTCCTTCAGTAGCGCTAAAAGTTTAGAATTCTCATCTACTGGCATCATTTCTTTCCAAGATTCAGTTAGTGTTCTCGAGCAGAACGATGTTTTTAAATTCAATCTTGGTACACGCAGCCATTTTAACCTGACTTTAGACGGGTTAACGGAAAACGTGAATGTGGAGCTAATAAATAGCCAAGGTAACGTTTTGTCTCGGTCTGCTCGTAGTGAAAACAAAGCAGAAACAATTAGTCGGATAGTTGATGAAGGTACTTACTACCTTCGTATTTTTCCAGACAGCAATACAAGTGCTTTGCCGTTGAATGGTATTCGCTCTGATAAATTTGGTCAAGACGTTGGCTCTCAATCAAGCTCAAGTACCATTGAAGATGCTATTCAATATAGACTGACTCTCTTTTCTAATGCGGTTGACAATGCAGGAAATACCTTAGTCAATGCACGGGAAGTTGGCGTTGGTACTGGTAATACAAGTTTTAGCGATTGGGTCGGTCGTACAGATGTAAATGACTTTTACCGCTTCAGACTCAATGCTGACAGTAACTTTAGTCTAAGATTAAACGGTTTAGCTGGAAATGCAGATGTAGAGCTACTTGACAGCAATGGTAGACGAGTTCAACTTGCTAGTAATTTAAGTACTACAGAAGATACAATTAACCGTCAATTAGGTGCTGGACTTTACTACGCTAGAGTTTTTGCAAATACTGGGGTTGAAACCAACTACAATATAAATTTCTCTGCTACCCCTGATGCTGGTAACACTCTGGCAACAGCACGAGAGTTTAGTGTTGGTTCTGGTACAACCAACTTTAGAGATTGGCTTGGTACAACTGACGCTAATGACTTTTACCGCTTTAACCTTGCTCAAAACAGCTTTGTTAATCTCCGGGTAAATGGTCTAACGGAAAATGTAGATTTAGAACTACTCGATAACACGGGTAGAAGAATCGCTTTTTCTGGGAACACTGGGAATAGAGATGAAACAATAACTCGCCAATTAAATGGTGGTCCTTACTTTGTCCGCGTTGCTTCTAATGGAGCAATCAGTACAAACTATAACTTTAGCATTTCCTCCACACCTGATGCTGGAGATACCTTAAGTAATGCACGACAAATAAATGTTAGTCCAGTAAATACAAGCTTTACTGATTGGGTTGGTAGCATCATTGATTCTGGTAACCCCAACAATAACACTATCGATTCTAACGACTTCTACCGCTTTACCTTGACTGAAAGCGGTGAATTAAATCTCTCTTTGAGTAATCTTTCTGGAAACGCAAATCTACAGCTATTAGATAGCAGTGGTCGGATAGTTGATACTTCTGCTAATGCTGGTACTACAGGTGAAAGAATTAATCGTCTGTTGACTGCTGGTACATACTTTGCTCGAGTTTCTCCAGATGCAAATGCAAGCAGTAACTATACTCTGAATATATTAGCTGCACCTCTCGATAACGCAGGAAATGATGTTGTCACTGCACGACAACTAAATCTTGTTGCAGCAAATAATGTTAACGCAGCAAATGCCACTTCGCGTAACTGGGTTGGTGCGGTCGATAGAAATGACTTCTATAGTTTTACTCTAGACCGTAGTAGCCACTTTAACGTCAGTGTCAGTGGTTTGACAGCAGATGTAAATATTCGATTAATAGATGCTCAAGGTAATCTAATCCAAGTCTCAAGTAATAGTGGTTCATCAACTGAGTCAATTACTCGCAGATTGAATGCTGGCACTTACTTTGTTGATGTTTTCGCCAATGGGAATAATGTCAATAGCTTCTACAATATCGATATATCTTCTGCACAATTTATTCAAGGAGAATGGGCTAGTCAAAATCTCAGCGACCCAGGGGCTATCAACTTAGTACGCAGTTTAGCCGCAGATGGTCAACTCAGTCGGAATGATACCATCGATATTTTACGTAGTGTTCGAGATGGTGGTGTTGTTGATGCCGCTGAGTTCCAAGACTTACGAACAATTGTTGGTAATGCAAGTAGGTTTAAAATGCAAGACCATGTGCGTATCTTGGCTGACAAGGTAGTTAATGGTGACCTTGCAAACCAAAGATTCCAAAATCAAAGGCTAGGTGATTTAGTTGCTGGAAGCAGTGATACACATTTAGATAACTTGATTAACAAGTGGTTCTTTGGTAGCGACCGTCCAAGAACAAAAGGTGGTCATACCTATCAATATGCCCAAGGCTCGTTGTTCCAAAATGGTATTCGTTTTGATGATATTAAACAAGGAGAAATCGGAACTTGCTACTTATTAGCGGTTCTTAGTGGTATAGCGCTAGAAACGCCAAAGGCTATCGAAAATATGTTCATCGATAATGGTGATGATACATTTACAGTCCGCTTCTTCAATGGTGGAGTCGCTGATTATCTAACTATTGACAGGTTTTTACCTACAGATTCTAAAGGTAATTTAGTGTACGCGAGCCGAGGTAGTTCTATCAACAATAGAAGTAATGAATTGTGGGTTGCATTAATAGAAAAAGCTTATGCTCAACTTAATGAATCTGGTTGGATTAATCAAGATGGTACTAATTCTTTTGCCGGAATCGAAGGTGGATGGATGGGTGACCCTAAAGAACATATCACAGGGGTAGCAACCGATTGGAACTTTGTTACTTCTATGGAACAGTCAGAACTGGTTAAAATAACTGAGTCTAATAAGTTATTAACTACCGGATTTTATGGCAATGGATATGGTGTAGTTAGTAACCACGCTTATACAATTACATCCTATAACAAAGCTTCTGACAGATTCGTGTTGTATAATCCTTGGGGTTTCAAACATGCTGAGTTGAATTGGCAAGAAATGATTGATTTGGATGCTCTTTTTGTCTGGTCTATGAAATAAGAAGGAAAATAAAGAAGGAATAATAAATTTTTCTTAATTAAATTAAAAGCTTACTAGTTTCTATAAAATAGTAAATTAGTGCTTTTCCTTCTATCCTCTTCCTTCTTTATTCTTCCTTTTTTTTCTCTTACTTCATGAATATAAATATATGAATTTAGATAATGCTGGTAATACTTTAGGTAAGGCAAGAGATATAAATAACCTGAATTCTAATATTCAAACTTTTAAAGACTGGATTGGCTCAACAGATATTAATGATTTTTATAAATTTACTTTGAGCAATCGTACTAGCTTCAATCTGAGTGTAAATTCTTTAACTGCTGATGCTGATGTACAAATAATTCGCGATTCTAATTCTAATAGTATAGTTGATAATAATGAAGCTATTGCTGCTTCTTATCGTGGTGGTTCCCAATCTGAGTCAATTAGTACAACATTAGATAGGGGTAATTATTATATTAGAGTTTTTAGCTTCACCGGAAATAATAACACTAATTATAATCTCAATGTATCTGCCGCACCTATAGCACCACAAGATTTTGCTGGTAATACTATAAATAATGCGCGTCAAATAAATGTTGATTCTGTCAGGAGCAATTTTACAGATTGGGTTGGTAGTCTTGATACAAACGACTATTACAGGTTTACTGTCAATGAGACCCGTAATTTCAGCTTGGTATTGAGCGGCTTGACAGGTGATGCAAATGTCCACTTGTTAAATAGCAATGGTAATTTTATTACAGGCTCTTTCAATATTGGTAATATAACAGAAACTATTAATCAGCAATTAAATGCAGGTACTTACTTTATTCAAATTTTACCCACAAATGGGGTAGATACTAACTATAACGTGGCTTTTTCTGCAACACCTGCTGCACCTCCTGATTTTGCTGGTAATAGTCTTACAAGTTTTCGTCAGATAAATGTTGGTTCTACTAGCAGCATTTTTACAGATTGGGTTGGAAATCTTGATACTAATGATTTTTATCGCTTTACTCTGAATGAAACTAGCAGCTTAAATCTGACATTAAACGGTTTAACTGCTGATGCAAATGTGCGTTTATTAGATAGTACTGGAAATTCAATAGTAGGTTCTTTCAATAAAGGTAGTGCAAATGAAATAATTAATCAGCAATTAAATAGAGGTACTTATTTTATTCAAGTTTTAGCAACTAATGGGGCAAATACTAATTATAATGTGGGTATTTCAGGTACACCTATTGCACCACCAGATTTTGCAGGTAATGACCTGACAAAAGCCCGTCAAATCAATATTGGTACTACTAACACTAGCTTTACAGATTGGGTTGGTAGTTTAGATACGAATGACTACTACAGATTTACTCTAAATGAAACCCGCAATTTAAACTTGACATTGAACGGTTTAACTGGGGATGCAAATGTGCGTCTGTTAGATAGTAATGGCAATTTAATTATTGGTTCCTTTAATAGCGGTAGTAACAATGAAACAATTAGTCGGCAATTAAATGCGGGTACTTACTTTATTCAGGTTGTACCAACAAATGGAGTTAATACTAACTACAACTTGAATATCTCAGCTAATCCCCTTCCCAAACAATTTAACTCTACTCACGGTTATGGTCTTGTAAATGCAGGTTCAGCGGTTGCTAGAGCACTAGGACAAACAGCATCGTTACCTAATGTCGTCACTAATGTTGGCAACATGGGAGGTAACAACTGGGGTAACGATATGGTAAATGCTGGTGCTGCTTGGACAAGAGGCTTCACTGGACAAGGTATCACTGTTGCAGTAATTGATGATGGTGTTGATATTGACCATGAAGATTTGAGAGGTAATGTTTGGCGTAATACCAGAGAAATTGCAGGTAATGGTATTGATGATGATGGAAATGGCTACGTAGATGATATCCACGGTTGGAACTTCACTACTGCTGTTGGTGGTAACAACGGTAATGTTCGACCAGAAAGTCTCCTCAGCAACCACGGAACTCATGTGGCTGGAACCATTGCAGCAATGAATAATGGTATCGGTGTTACTGGTGTTGCTTATAACTCTCGTATTATGTCCCTAAAAATTGCAAATACTTCCCATACCAGCAATGGAGTTGGTTGGACAGACGTAGGAAATGTTGCTAGGGCTATCCGTTATGCTGTTGACAATGGTGCTCGTGTAATTAATATGAGTTTTGCTTACTCCGGAGATTCTGTTCCTACTGATTTACAGGATGCGATGGTCTATGCAGCAAATCGCAATGTGATTGTGGTTAGTGCCGCTGGTAACAATAGAGATTCATTACCTACTAATCCTGCTAGATTTGCGACTCAGTACGGTTTTTCTGTGGGAGCACTTGACCGTAACCGAGCTATTACAAGCTTCTCTAATCGTGCTGGTAATGATAACCGGATGCATCATGTGATGGCTCCAGGGCAAGAAATTTTATCTACAACTCCTGGTAATACATACGCATCTTTTAGTGGAACATCAATGGCTGCACCTCATGTTGCTGGTGTTATCGCTTTGATGTTGAGCGCTAACCCTAATTTAACTCACGCTCAGGTGAGGCAAATTTTGACAGAATCGGCTACGGCTCTTGTGTAAGAGTGAGGAGTAGGGAGTGGGGAGTGGGGAGTAGGGAGAGTCGGGAGACAAAACAAATCGTAGTCCCTTCCCCGCGTGCGGGGAGGGGGTTGGGGGTGGGGTTTTCTTTTTACCTCACAGAGAATGCTTCACTAAATCTGCGGGTCACTGGTTCCGTGATAAAGGTTAAAACTGATTTCCGACGAGTAACTATTTCCCCGTTGGCTGTCATACCGGGTGTAAATTGCACTTCTTTACCCCGTACTACTAAGGCTTTTTTACTTAGTTTTATTCGGGTGGGGAAGACTAAGCCTAAATCTTTTTCGACGACAGCATTGGGACTTACCTGTACTACTTCCCCATCGATAGTGCCAAATTCTTGGAAGGGAAATGTTGCTAATTTGACTTTAGCTCGCATTTTTTCACGAATAAAACCAATGTCGCGGTTAAGAACTTTTACTTCTAACAATAATTCTTCGCCATCAGGTAATATCGAGAGTAGTTCTTCACCCGATTGCACTGGTCCTTTAGTGGCTTTGATTTTATAAACTGTTCCAGAAATCGGTGCTGTGATTGTTTCTAAATCTTGTTGTTTTTTGGCTTGGTCGAGTTGACCTTGAATGCTAGTTAGTTCTTCTTGTCGTTTGTTAAATTGGGTTAATATTTCGCTTTGGCGTTCGCTAGCAACACGCTCCGCTTGTTTGCGAGCACCTTCAAAGGCTGCTTGTGCTTGGCGAATTTCTTGTTGTTGAGCGGAAAAATCTTTTGCTAAAGAACTTACTTTATCTTGAGCTTCGGTTATTTTATTTTCGGAGTTAACTACCTCATCACCTGCTCTAGTAATTTCCGCGTTAGCACGGTTTAGTCTTTCTTGTGCTTCCAGGTAATCTATTCGTGGTACAGCACCGGAACCAACCAAAGTTCTCAGACTTTTTTCTCTTTGTTGAGCGATTGCAAGATTTGTTTTAACTTTATCCAGTATGCTTTTAGAATTCTCTAGGTTGGTGCGAGAATTTGTGAGATTTATTTTTGCATTATCATAATTTTCTCGCAAACGGTTGAGTCTAACGTTAGCCTGGTCAATTAAAGCTCTTTGACGATTTGCTTCTGCTTCTGCTGCTGCTTGACGCGCTTCAAAATCTCTAAACCTTGCTGACAATAATTGGTCTTGCAATACTGTACCTGTGTTTCTTTGTCCCTTACGTTCTGCATCCAGACGTTGCAAATCTTCTTGAATTAATTTGGCTGAATTGGTTAACCGTCTAACATCAGTTTTTTGTAAGTCTGGGTCACGTTGAATTATCACCTGACCTTTTTCAACTCGGTCACCTTCTTTAACTTTGACGGCAACGATGCTACCGTTACCAATATTGGTCACAGGTCGGACTTGGGAAGAAGCGATTAATTCCCCTGGAGCGGTAGCTACTTCATCCACTTCAGAAAAATGCGCCCAAGCGATGGAACCAAAAACGATTGCGGTAATGGTCACTGCTACCAGTCGGGTATAAAGTGGGGGTAACTCTTGTACAGCTTTACCTAAATCATAAGACAATTGTTCATCGGGTTTAGCAAAGCGCTGTTTTGCCAGACGTAATTGAGCAGGGTTTGCAGCAAGGGGAAATCTCATATGGGGAATTGGGAATTGGGAATTGGGAATTGGGAATTGGGAATGGGTAATGGGTAATGGGTAATGGGGAATGGGTAATGGGGAATGGGGGATTAGCTGTTAGCTGTTAGCAATTACCAATGACCAATTACCAATTACCAAAGTTTACACAGTTAAATAGCGTTGCAAGAAATTTTCTAATGTTTCTAATTGAAAATTGTAAATACCTTCTAGTTTACGAACCTCTTCAGTTTTACAAAAAAATTCGTTAGCTAGCAAGGTTCTAAATGTACCAGCTGCTTTTTGCGCTTCCGGATTAAATAGACCTAATGCACCCCGAAACCCGTCTATCAAAAACAATGGTGGATTAATTATGACAGGCTCTTTGTTAAAAATGCTACCCAAAATTTTAGGCACGTCCTCCCTAGATAAAATCTCTGGCCCCCCTACTGCTAATATCTGATTGCGAGCAGCATCAAGATTAACAGAATCTACAACTATTCTGGCTAAATCATCTGTACTCACAATTGACGTACGGTTTTTCGGGTCGCCAATTAGTAAATAAATACCATTTTCCCGAAACCTTTGAGCTAAGGGGAGTAAATTCGATGCTAATCCAGCTGGACGTAAAATAGTGTAATTTAAACCACTTGCTTCTAAATATCTCTCGACTGCTCGTTTGGCTTTAAACACGGGTGCGTCTTCATATCCTCGCTCTGCTCCTAGTACGGATATAAAGACAAAGTGTTGCACTTCGTTGTCTTTTGCGTAATCAATTAATTCTATATTTGCCCGATAGTCTATTGCGAGGGTGTCGCTTCCTGAACCGTGGGTGCTAATAACGTACTGCACTCCTTTACAAGCTTTTTTGATATCCTTTTTTTCTCTTAAATCACCGATGAAAATTTCTGCTCCTCGGTGTTCTAACTCGCTGTAGCGAGAGGTGAGACGAACAAATGCTCGCACTGTTTCTCCTCGTTCGCGTAAGAGTCTTACTACCCTACGACCAATTCCCCCGGTTGCTCCAGTGACTAGAAACATAAAGTTTGTTGACGGTTGACTGATGACTGTTGACTGTTGACTGTTAACCGCTAACTGCCAACCCTTAACAGCCAACAATTCTAATTTAACAATTCCAAAATAACTGGGGTATGGTCGCTGGGTTGGGTTAATTTTCTGGGAGCGATGTCAATTATGCAACTTTTGGCGCTTTCATATAAAACTGGTGTGAGATAATGGTGGTCGATTCGCCAACCTTTGTTGCGAGGAAATGAGGCTGCTCGATAGTCCCACCAACTGTAGTGTCCGCTGTCTTGGGTAAATTTTCTGAAGGCGTCGGCAAATCCTAATTCTAAAATATCTTGTAAGGCTTGGCGTTCTGCTGTCGATGACATTATATGTTTTTCGGGTTTGACTTTATCGTGAATATCTTTGTCTTCTAAGGCTATGTTGAAGTCACCACAGATGCAAGTTGCGGGTGTCAATTCTTTCAAATTTTTCAAATATTCCCGTAGTACGGTCAGCCAACGCAATTTATATTGGTATTTTTCGCTGCCTATTTCTGAACCGTTGGGCACGTATAAGTTAACTATTCTAATGCCATTTATTACACCTGTTATTACTCGTTTTTGGTCGTCCCATTCTGGCTGTATATCTGGCAAAATACTTGTAAATCCTGTGCTTACATTCTCTAATGGCTGACGGCTGAGGAGGGCTACTCCGTTGTAAGATTTTTGTCCATATATGTAAAGGTTGTAACCCAATTGCTCAAAGGAAGGTCGGGGAAAGTCGCTGTCTACAACTTTTGTTTCTTGTAAGCAAAGGACATCAACAGGGTTTTCACTCAACCAGTTGGTTACGTGTTCTAGACGAGTGCGGATTGAGTTGACGTTCCAGGTGGCGATTTTCATTAATTATCAACGGTCGGTGTTTTTGGTTTGTAGTTGCGCTTCAGCGCCATTAATTATATACAAAAGAAGGGCTAAAGCCCAACTACGAACTTTGAGCAGTTCCTGCGTGAAAAAGATAGATAATGTTTTAGTATTGAGAAGATTATAAATAAGGTTCTAGAAATAAAGCCCTAGAAATAAATTTCTGGCTTAAAGCTAAGAAGTTATTGATTTTTCTGAAGCAGATGCCTATAACTACTCTGTTGGTACACGAGATTGGTTCGCTATTATGATAGTAAAAGGGTGGAATTTAGCACATTTAACCGCTTTTTCTCCGTATAAAAATTTAACGGTTTTAGATAATGATGAAATATGGTCTTTTGAGTGGGATTGCCCAGTAAGCAGAATCCAAATTGTTCAAAATACTTTAATATAGTATTTTGTAGGTAAATGAGGTATACCGAAATCCAAACGTTTTGTGAAAATTACTAACCGCCAAGAAGCCAAGGTAGCCAAGAGAAGAAAGAGTGTGAATTTATATCATTTAGGGCTGCTATAGTTTAATTTTAATTAAAATGCAGCAAGAATGCATCCTCTAATAAGTGGTAAAGTTTGAGGAAGGCTCATTATGAAGTCAATTGCAACGACCCCTTTAAACGAGTTTCTCTCTCAACCAAATATTGAGGCTTCTCCTGCATGGGAGTTAATTAACGGGCAAGCGCGACAAAAACCAATGCCAACCCTTTTTCACTCGCGGTTACAACGCAATTTGGTAAATTACATAAATCTCCATACTGAGCAATTTGAAGCTATTCAAGAACTGCGCTGTATTGTGCCTCCCTACTCTCCCGTACCAGATATTTCTGTCGTTGCTTGTAATAGACTCTCTGATGAGGATGGACCATTTAAGGGAGCACCGGACTGGTTGATTGAAATTCGCTCTCCCGACCAAAGCACCTTAGATTTGCAGAACAAAATTCTCCATTGCCTAGGTAATGGAACGCAACTAGCTTGGCTAATAGACATAAGTTGCCAACAAGTTTGGGTATGGCTCGGAGATAACTTACCCCTTGTTCTTTCGGCAGAAGATATTTTACCTACTTTGGGCAATTTACCAGAGCTTACGGTCAAGATGGTGATGGCTATGACTCGCGCTAAAAGCTGAAAATAAATATAATTTATCTAGATAATCAAGTTACTCACTCAATGGCTAAAGATGTTTTCCATTATGCAGTTAGGAAGGGTTTAGAAAAGGAGGGTTGGCTGATTACGGATGACCCACTAAGGATTAAGGTGGGTGGGGCTGATATGGAAATTGACTAAGTCCAATCTACAATCGCAAGACCTGGTACTTGCTCAAAATCCCGATGATTGCGGGTAGCGACTGTCGCATTGAGCGATAATGCGATTGCTGCAATTCGCATATCTTTTTGCAGGCGATTTTTCCGTAGGGGTGGGTTCTCTTTTAATAATTGCTTCAGACAAATGTCAGCCTCTGAAGTAAAGTCCAATATCTCAACTGTCTGGAGATATTTTACGGTTGTCCAAAGTTTTGTGTAAAGAGCAGGTAGATTATTTACCTGTGATGGTTCGTTAATTCTGCCAACCCAACCATTGAAAAGTTCTTGAACCGTAATCACGGTAACAGCAATTTGATGCTGGGAAGCATTAGCGGTAACTTGGGGATGATTAAATAAAATCAATGAAACATGGTCGGTATCCAAAATATATTGACACACAGAAAGCTACCTCTACAAGTAGTATGATGGGTCAACTTCTGAATCATCATTACTAGTTCGCTCTGCTCGAATCTTCTCCATAATCTCCCTAAAATCTAAATCGTCTTGAAAGACACCGGCAAATTTCATCCAAGCAGGTTCTAAAGACTGAACAGGAACATCCCATGAAATTGCTTCAATATGCTTCAGCCGCTCTAAAAATGCAATTTTAATTTGGGCAATAGCTTTTTCTCGTGTCTCTGCTTCTACTCGACAGTCGGGAAACTCTAAGACAGAAGCAGCAACTTTTTGCGAAGGAAGAGTTTCTACTAGGAGTGTAACCTTTAGATTGGTGGATGGATGTAAATCCGGCACATTTATGTTGATTACCATTTTGAAACACGACCATTAAATTTTGTTTTTATTGTACTCTAAACCCAAAATTGATTAAGCTGTAAATACTTGATTTTCCCACATGCGAGCAAATATCATATCCTTTTATATCCTCATTACAGAATAATTTGGATGCTCAGGGTTGGGTAAAAGTCGTTTATTATTGCAGTCCACTAGCAAATCGAGTGTTTCTAGGACTGTTTGTCCAATTAAAACAGTATTACCTGTTACCAATGTCACCTCAGTTGTTTCCCTTCCTTCCAATTCTATAATCACGGGTTCTGTCAAACCAATTGATTCTTCCATCCCGTTAGCGTATTGAGCAACCTGCTGACCACGAATCCTCATACCCAACTGTTGTACAATAGCCATAGGTAGCATAGTACGCACAGCACCTGTATCTACCACTGCTTCAACTTCACAGAACCGTAGCGTATTGGGATTGAGTAGTCCTCGACTTACGAGCGCTTCATCTACAGCATTGGTGAGCTTAACTTTGACGCGAACTTCACCCATTGAATCATTGATTTCAGAACTGGGACTATTAAGATTTACCATATTCGTGTCCTAAAATAAATAATTTTTGTGATATATTTGGAGATTTTTTTAATTAATTATTTAACTACTAATGGTAAATATCTCTGATAAATTCAACGATAAATCTGTAAATTCAGGAATAGCTACAGTCGCATCAGGTAAAAATACTTGTTTGCTAGCGTAATCAAACTCACCTTGTAAATTTTGGTATGGCTGCGTGTAAACTTCCAAACAAATCGATACTAAATTAAATATGCAATAATTATTAATTCCTGATTCTGCGTAAAGCGATAATTTTTCTTCTTGGTCGTATTTTAAGGTGCTATCAGATACTTCTACAACTACAATAATATCTTCCGATTGTGGGTGACCTGAAAAATAATTATCAACTCGATTACGTACAATTGCTATATCTGGCTCTGGTTCGCTATTGGGAGGTAATACGATTGGCTCCTGGCTTCTGACAATAGCTTGTTTTTGTAGTAATGTGACTAACTCGTATAGCAAGCGTGTTGTACAAACACTGTGTGGTGTTCTTTTTGCGGTCATGTCCACTAATTCCCCACGGATTAATTCTACCCTGTCGTTTTCTGCGAAGAAACCTAATTCTATTAGACGGTGGTATTCTTCGATACTAAAGCGTTTAGCCGTTTTGTTTGTCAAAATAACCATAGGTGGATTGCCGCAAGGGTCATTAATTTATTTTAACAAGCAGCTCAAAAAGATAAAAATGTTGGGTTCCGCAAAGCCTCCACCCAACCTACGAGTATCTTTATTTCTTAGAAGTCAGGTATTGTAAGTGTTACATCCGTTTTCTAGCAACTGGGGATATGTTTTTTTGTGAAAATGTCAAGAAGTTTTATTACAAAATGTTTCAAATTTATTATCCCCTGGATAGATGAAAGTTGATAAATCAACCTGTAAATTGAAATGTGCAGTTGATTAACAATTTATGCAAACGGGTGAAACGCCTTGTTTGGGATTATGGTCAAAGTTAACTAAAAATTAAGACTAATAGTACTTACCCGTATTTGCAGTCATTATTTGCTTAGGTTAACCTGTATACAGAGATAGATAGCTGCAACAACCACAAATTCCATCGAGATAAAAGTCCTTTTTTAAGACAGTTTTACCTGCTCAATTAAGAAAAACTATGAAAATCGCTCAAGTAGCCCCCTTATGGGAAAGAGTTCCACCTCCAACCTATGGAGGGATAGAGCTAGTTGTGAGTCATTTGACTGATGAACTGGTGCGTCGCGGACATGAAGTCACTTTATTTGCCTCTGGCGATTCTGAGACTCTTGCCAAATTGGAATCTGTTTACCCACATGCATTGCGTTTAGACCCCAATGTCAAAGAGTACGCAGCGTACGAGATGTTGGAAATGAGCCAGGTCTATCAACGAGCAGCAGAGTTTGATATCATTCATTCCCATTTAGGGATTTCTACATTAGCTCTAGCTAATATGGTGTCAACTCCGACAGTGCATACTTTACACGGTATGTTTAACTCCGACACTCGCCATATTTATCTTCATCACCAAAAGCAGCCATACGTCAGTATCAGTGATGCTCAGCGCTTAATAAATCTCAATTACGTCAGCACGGTTTACAACGGAATCAATCCTCATCATTATTCTTTCGTTGCTCAACCCCAAGACCCACCTTATTTAGCATTTTTAGGACGCTTTTCACCTGAAAAAGGTCCCCACCATGCGATTGCAATTGCTAAACAAACTGGTTGGCGATTAAAAATGGCAGGAAAGGTAGATACCGTAGATAGAGAATTTTTTGAACAAGAAATTGAGCCATTAATCGACGGTAAGCAAATTGAATTCCTCGGTGAAGTCAATCATGCTCAGAAAGCCGAACTCTTCGGTAATGCGGCAGCAACACTTTTTCCAATCACTTGGCACGAACCTTTTGGATTGGTTATGATTGAATCAATGGCTACTGGCACTCCAGTAATTGCCACTAGTCTGGGTTCAACTTCGGAGGTGATTGCTCACGGTGAGACAGGTTTTGTTTGCCAAAGCGTTGAAGAAATGGCGGCAATGATTCCTAAAGCTTTGGAACTAAATCGTCACGAGTGCCGGAAGTATGTAGAAAACAAATTTGGTGTTAGCCAAATGGTTGATGGTTACGAAGCTGTCTACCAAAGTCTTATAAAAGACCGTGTTAAATCAAATGGTCATATTCGTGCCGCAAAAATTCAACTTTAATTAACAATTTTTTCTGTTCTTTAATTAATCACTGTTTGCACAGGAGGAGAATATTATGAGCATGATAGGTAATAGTTGTCCATGTTGTGGTAGTCCCCTCCTGCGCCATGTTCGCCAAAGCGAGATTTACTGGTTTTGTAAATCTTGTTGGCAAGAAGTACCTGTTTTGACTGTGAATCGTGTACAAGGCGTGGAAGCAGCAAGAAGTACGGGCATACGCGCTGAGTCAAATATCAATTCTTAATTTGATAAATTCTGATGAGTTTGAGATAATTTCTTAAATCTTCATTAAGATGCGGGTCTACAACGTTGATGTTGTGACCCGCAATTTTCGGTATAGAGTTTCAGTATAGAGTTTCGATTTGTTAATTTTAATGACAGGGGTGAGGATGATAAAGTTCCCAGCCTTTTTTACATTTTTTGAGAAATAGCTGGGGACTAATAAAAATACTTCTAAGGCAATTACCGAATGCCTTTGAGATTGAGAACAAAATTAGGCAGCACATTTTCTCCAGATAAGGTCATTGGATATTCTAAAACTTCCTTCTGTTGTCCTTGTCTGTAAATTTCAACCTGTCGCTCTTTCTGATTAATCAACCATCCTAAACGCATACCATTATCAAGATATTCCAGCATTTTATCTTGCAAGGGCTTTAAAGCATCACTGGGGGAACGCAATTCAATCACAAAATCAGGACAAATAGGAGGGAATTTCTCTTGTTCTTTGTCGGAGAGACTATTCCATTTTTCGAGAGAAACCCAAGCAGCATCAGGGGAACGGTCTGCACCATTAGGTAGCTTGAACCCTGTAGAAGAGTCGAAAGCAACTCCAGTGCCATCTGCATCAGACCAATTTGCTAACTGCTGAGCAATTTTTAAATTGTATCTTCCCGTATTTCCCCCAGTTGGTGACATTATGATTAATTCTCCTTGAGGAGTGCGTTCAAACTTCGACTCACGGTTATTCTGGCAAAGCTGATAATATTGCTCATCTGTCAAATAAACCGTATCTAAATTTAAAGTTAATGGACTCACCAGCATATTGTCAATTTCAATAAAGCATTTTCTCTATTTTGATGCAAAAACATGTAGAGACGTGATTTATCAGGTCTCTATCCGGGCAAAATTCCCAAACCCTAGCCAATACTTGTCGGTTAAGTTCCAAAATACCGAAATACGTAGGTTGGGTTGAGGGACGAAACCCAACCTACGAAATCTCAAAATCTTCGCAGAAATGTTGGGTTTCCCAAAGTCTCAACCCAACCTACGAAATCTCAAAACCTTCGCAGTATTGAAACCCTAGAAATATGCCACTACCCTAACCTTTCAATCAAATGCTCCCCGACCCGCAAAGCATTGGCCATAATAGTCAAAGCTGGGCTAACTGCGGAACTGGAGGGGAAAAAACTTCCATCCACAACATAAAGATTATCTACATCGTGGGTGCGACAATTAAGGTCTAGAACCGATGTAGCTGGGTCTGAGCCAAAAAGACAAGTTCCACACTGATGAGCTACAACTTGAATAGGGACTTCTCCACGGGGATGAATATTGCGTGAAAATACTGTCCCAGAGGTATTGCTATCTACTGCTTTTAGAACATCTTGCCAACGGTAAACAAGACGGTCATGGGCTTCAGCATTATTAGGTGTGTAATCTAAATACAATTTAGAACCTACTGCTCGTACTCGGTTATTTGGTGTTGGTAAATCTTCCGTCTGTAACCACCAACCGATGGAACGGGTTGCTAACTGTCGCAAACCAAACCCTGGCAACAATTTCGCTAAGATAGATAATATTGGTGGAGATTCGGCAAAAATTACATCTTGGAAAAGACCACCGCTGTTTTGAATGTGACCCATTGGATAAGGGTAATCCCCATATCCCCAGTAAAAATCATTGATGTAAAGTGTCCTTTGAAATAGACCAGAGTTAGCTGTGGGGGTAAGTTGCACCACTGCTGTCATCTGTTGTTTCATGAAATTGCGTCCCACTTGGTCGGAACTATTGCCAATTCCTTTGGGGTGCGAACCATTAGCTGAACGCAAAAGTAAAGCAGCGGATTTTATTGCACCACAAGCGACTACAAAAATATCAGCAAAAAATAAATGTGATTGTCCATCAATTTCTACTTGTACGGCTTTAACTTCTACTCCTGAAGGGTTAGTGTGTAAACATACCGCTTTCGCATCTGTTTTTAGAGTAACGTTAGGGTAACTCAGAGCGGGGACAATCCCCTTAACCTCAGCATCAGTTTTAACTTCCTTTTCCTGAAGTCCTAAGGGTAGATGTGCAGGATGTAAACCCTGTTTAGAAATGCGATCGCAAATTGAAAGTATTTGAGATTCGTGACTTACGGGAGGATGTGGATAATCTTCACTTCGGTAAGGTTCCGTTGGGTCGTCCCCTTGTTTCCCGTGAACGCGGTATAGTTTTTCTGCTTCTGTATAGTAAGGTTCAAAATCTTGGTATTTGAGCGGCCATTCTCTGGAAATACCTTCTTGATGTTTGACTTCCTCAAAATCTCGTTCTCGCATCCGTAGTAGAGCACCACTATAAATTTTGGTGTTACCACCTACCGAATAATTAGTTTGGGGATGAAACGGTTCTCCTGCATTGTCATACCACTGTTCAGGAGCATGATAGCGCTCTCTTTTAAAGATTTCGGTGTCACTCAAATTTTTATTTTCTGGAGGCAAAAAGTTACCTCGTTCTAAAACAAGAATTTTCTTACCTGTTGGCGCAAGTTTATGTACTAAAGTACCACCGCCTGCACCTGTACCGATAATAATTATGTTGTAATACTGGTCGTCAATAATCATGATGTTTTAACCACGAAGGTACGTTCACGTAGTGGAGCGGAGCGCTTAGAGCACGAAGAGGAAAGAAGAAGAAAGAAGAAATGTCTATCATTGCCAAATGTAAATTAGGATAAATAAAATAATCCAAATTACATCGACAAAGTGCCAAAACAGTGATGTTGCATCTACTCCAAAGCGGCTGGAATTATAATTACCTGGTATGAAGGAGCGAATTAACATGATTAACTGTAATAAAACGCCAGTAAAAACATGTAATCCGTGAAAACCAGTTAATAGATAAAATATTCCTCCAAATGTACCTGATGTAAAACCAAAATTTAGACTATTCCATTCGACTGCTTGACCATATAAAAAGTAGCTACCCATAGCCATTGTCAGCACCCAAAATAAACGAAATCCCCATAGATTATCGCGGTGCAAAAAACGTTCTGCGAAATAAATCACAAAACTACTGGAAACAAGAACTATAGTATTAATTGCTGGTTCCCTAATTTCTAACCCCTCTACACCTGGGGGTAGCCAATTAGAATTACTTGTCTTGTAGACAATGTATCCAGCAAAAAAACTCAGAAAAATTACACTTTCGGAAAGTAGAAACACGATAAAGCCAAACATACTATTGCCAGCTTCATCATGAATATGCTCAACATGTATAGTCTCTATAGACTGCTGTAGTTCATCAGAAGAAACAGAACTGCTCATAAATTTAGAAAATGATGTAAATCTATCTCAACAAATAAATAAAGACTCAAAGCTTTGCACCTTTGCGCCTACCCTGCGGAAAAACCTCCGGTTTATGCGTGAGGCTATATTTCTAAACTTTATTCGCATTAGAAATCAAAGGTTCAGATTTACCATAACCATAAGGTTCAGCAATCACAATAGGAAGTTCTTCAAAATTTTCTACAGGAGGAGGAGAAGAAATTTCCCACTCTAAACCAATTGCACGCCAAGGATTATTAGGAGCTTTTTTCCCGGAAACGGTGGAACTAATTATATTGAGAAGAAAAGGTAGAGTAGACATTCCCAACAAAAACCCACCAATACTAGCAATAACATTCCAAAAAGCGTACTCTGGGTCATAGGAAGCAACTCGACGTAACATTCCTTGTAATCCTAAAGGATGCATGGGTAGAAAGTTGAGATTAGTGCCAATAAATGATAGCCAAAAATGCAATTTACCTAAGCCTTCGTAATACATTCTTCCCGTCATTTTGGGGAACCAATGGTAAATCGCGGCATACATCCCCATCGTTACTGTGCCGTAAAGTAGGTAATGGAAGTGACCAACAACGAAGTAAGTATTATTAACATGAATATCCACTGGCACGGAAGCAAGCATAATGCCAGTAACCCCAGCGAACACAAACATTATTAATGCACCTAAAGCAAACAACATGGGTGTGTCCAGCCGGAGTTTACCTCCCCAAATTGTTCCTAACCAAGCAAATACTTTAATACCAGTAGGTACAGAAACGAACATAGTCGAAACCATGAAAATCATCCGCATCCAACCCGGTGTACCACTGGCAAACATATGGTGTACCCAGACAAGAGCGCTAACCCCGGCAATAATCATTGATGAGATTGCTACTACTTTGTAACCAAATAGGGGTTTACGGGCGTATACCGGGAAAAGCTCTGAAAAAATACCGAAAATGGGAAGTATAATTACATATACAGCAGGATGGGAATAAAACCAAAAGAAGTGCTGGAAAAGAATCGGATTACCACCTTTCGCTGAATCGAAAAAGGCTGTACCAAAATTCAGGTCGCATAACAACATAACCGCACCTGCTGTAAGTGCTGGTAGTCCAAATAGCTGAATAATTTGAGCGCTAAATACCGTCCAGACATAAACAGGCATCCGGAAATAAGTCATTCCTGGTGCTCGCATTTTCACAATTGTGGTAACAAAATTAACAGCCCCCAATATTGAGGAAACTCCTGATATTGCTACGGCAATTAACCACAAGAATTGCCCGTTTATGAAATTGCCTGTTGGATTTTGAATACTCACAGGAGGATAAGACCACCAACCCGCTTGTGCTGGACCACCTGGTACAAAAAAGCTTGCAAGGAGTATAATCCCAAATACTGGTATCATCCAAAAAGCGAGGGCATTTAAGCGTGGGAAAGCCATATCTCTTGCGCCAATCATCAACGGTACGAGATAATTGGCTAAACCAGCCAGTACGGGAAATGTCCATAAAAACAACATCACCGTACCGTGCATTGTGAACAAAGCATTATATACAGTACGGTCAACTAAATCGGCTTCCGGGGTAATTAGTTCCCCGCGAATTACCATAGCTAAAATTCCACCAAAAAGAAAAAACGCGAAAGAGGTAACAATATATTGAATACCAATTACCTTGTGGTCAGTGCTGAAGGTAAAGTAGGTTTTCCAAGTTGTGGGAGCGTGATGGTGATGTGTCTCACCAACAATTTTTATATTTTCTTCGATGGGAGTGTTTGTCATATTGGCAGAGTGGGGAGTAAATAATTCAAAATTCAAAATTCAAAATTCAAAATTCAAAATTCAAAATTCAAAATTTCAAATTCAAAATTGCGAGTGGGGAGTGGGGAATTGGGAATTGCTTAGCTGTGGTAATTAACTACGGGAGGTTCTGCTGGTGGAACTGTTGGCCAACCAGTTTTGATTTTCTGATTTGACTCGTGGGTATATTCGGAAGCTGCTTGGTTATTTGCTGGGGATGGCTTTTGATATGTGGCTAACTTCAACCATTGGTCGTAATCTTCTTGTGATTCAACAACAACATCTGTTTGCATTGCAGCGAAGTAAGTGCCACTAAATTGAGAATCCCGCAGACGATATTTGCCTACACGAATGGGAGTAAATTCAAAGTCTATTGTACGCTTGGGAATAATGTCTTGCTTGAGTCGAAAAGCTGGTATATAAAAGCCGTGAATAACATCTTCTGATTGCAATGCTAAACTAACCCGCTTGTTAACTGGTAAATGTAATTCGGTGCTGGTAATATTTTGCTCTGGGTATCGAAAAATCCAAGCCCATTGTTTAGCTGTAACTTCAATTTTTTCTTTTTGTTGAACTGTTTCTTCTATTGATGTTGCATTTACTGATTCCATTCCCATATGTAGGTGTGCGATTTCCATCGGCCCTTGAATCGACATTTGGTCATAGACTTGGTAGCTGTAAGTTGCAATCCACAAAACTAAGAAAATGGGAATTGCTGTCCAAACAACTTCTAATGTCAAATTACCTTCAATCGGTGGACCATCACTCATGTCATATTTATCCGCTCGGTTGAAAATAATCGAAGACATTAGGGTTCCTGTTACTCCCAAAAATACGAATGTACCTAATGTAACTAGAAAGCTGAACAAATCATCGACTAAGGTTGATTCAGCTGAAGCTTGGTAAGGAAGCCAGGAGTAAGATAGTTTTCCCATCCACAAACTTACAGCAGTTAGGACAATAGTAGTTGCTATTAATATTAATATCTTTTGGGTTTTCATTCTTTGTAATGGGAGTGGGGAGTTGGGAGTGGGGAGTTGGGAGTGGGGAATTGGGGATTTAGTTATTTCAATAATAAATTTGGGTCTTGCCCTAACCGGAGTAAACTATCTGCTGTATTATGTACGCCAAATTCACCAGCTAAATGTGCTCCTAATGTCCCGTGAATGAACATCAGAAACATAATGAAAAAGCCTGCTAATAAATAACTCCATTGCACTTGTCTGGATGTGTCGTTACGCCAAACGTAGCGTTGAAAGCCTCTCCAAACTGTCATTCCCACAATCATTGCTAGTAGAATGACACCCCCGACACCATGCCAAAGTAGTGTTTCCATTGCTTCTAATCCCCAAGCACTTTTAATATCAGCCTGAGGTTCTGCTAGCATTATTTCGTAAAAGCCTGCTGCGACTGTAAAAAATGTGATAATGGCTGCTGCTAACATATTGTACCAGCCAACATCAAAAAAGTTGGAACGAGCGGCTGGTATTACTAAAAATTTAAAGACTGATTTTTCTAAGGGAAATAAAACACCAACCACATCAAAGGCAATACCTATAATGAATAATCCTAAAGTCAAATGAACTAAGTTGGGATGAATTGGAATAGTGTATGGTAATCCATTTGCACCTAATTGTAACTGGTCAATTAATTCCGGGTTCATCACAAAATTCCTTCCTTTACGGCTTCTACTACTGGTGTTGTGTGTAGTCCATATACCCAAACTAATTTATCTCCCAAATACACTTGGTAAGATACCAGAATTGTCAGAAGTAATCCTACTGCTATATATGGAATAGGTACTTTTTGTGGGTCGCGCATACGAATCACGTAACGCCAAGCTGTAATGGCTGCTATAACCCCTGAAAGTGACCAACCAATAAGGGTGTGTAAATTCAATACTGGTTCTACAGCATCGTATGCTAAGGACAAACCCGCTTCAATCTGACCAAAAATGATGGCAATGAAGATGGAAATTGTTGCGAAAAACATATTCCACCAACTCACTTCATATAGTCGGTGGTTCTTGGTTATATAGCCGATTACGTCGCACAAAAAAGCAAATAATACCATCGCTATTACGAAGTGGACAACGATGGGATGAATTGTATCGGGATAAGGTAAGTTATGCTCGTTTAATGGGGGAAGTAAATTTTCAAACATCTCGCTCTCCTAGGCATATGTTCTTGGCAATTTACGAGATTTTACAAGTACGTGTTTACCATGATAAGTTATGTAAACGCTTGTCAATGTAACATACTTAAGTAAAAAATGGTTTAAGGGTAAGTCTTATATTTTTTTAAGGTTTTTGCTGAAAATATTTAATTTGACAAAATGTCTTTTGACAGAGGGAATATCTATCATGTAAGTAGAAATTTTCTAGTAATCCTAATATTTCGTAGAGATTACAATATATTAGTTATTTCAAATATATTTAAATTGAGTAGGATGGGTTAGGCGCATTTGTAGCACTTATTTGGAGGCTCTTGAAGTTACATTAAGCGCCGTAACCCATCAATTATGTAGCCAGTCGGTCAATTAGCCAGACAGTCGGTCAATCAGCCAGTAAATCAGCCAGACAGCCGGTCAATCAGCCAGACAGCCGGTCAATCAGCCAGACAGCCGGTCAATCAGCCAGACAGCCGGTCAATCAGCCAGACAGCCGGTCAATCAGCCAGACAGCCGGTCAATCAGCCAGACAGCTGGTCAATCAGCCAGTGACTTTAGTCACTGTCTAAAAGCTAAAGTCCTCTGAAGAGGACTAGTAGTAAGGGGGTTTAAGTATTTTGTGGAGGTGCTAAATTTGTATAAAATTATATAAATAATATTACTAATGTAATCATAGTGCTTGCTGCTCTACTTTACGGCCAAGAAGATTTACGTTTAGAAAAAGTTGCTGACCCTACTCCAGCAATGGGTGAGGTGGTGATTCGTGTACAGGCTGCTACTACTTGTGGGACGGATTTGAAAGTTTGGCGTCGTGGAGGTCATGCGAAAATGTTGAAGCCTCCTACGCTTTTTGGTCATGAAGCTGCTGGTGAAATTGTTGCTTTAGGTGAGGGTGTGACGGTATGGCAATTAGGTGAACGGGTGGTGGCGAATAATTCTGCTCCTTGCATGGAATGTTTTTTTTGTCAACGTCAGGAATATTCTCTTTGCCCAAATTTAACTTGGAATAATGGCACTTTTGCGGAATACCTGAAAGTTCCTGCTGCGATTGTAGAGCGCAATATGTGGCGAATTCCTGATGATTTGCCTAGTGATTTGGCTGCGATGACGGAACCTTTAGCTTGTGTGCTTCATGGTATTGCTCGTTCTAATGTGAAGGTTGGTGATAGGGTAGTTGTTTTGGGTGATGGGGCTATTGGGTTGATGTTTGTGGCTAAGTTGGTGAGCGATTTTGGTGTTGAGGTTTTTTTGTTTGGGGGGAATGATTGCAGGTTGGAAATTGGTCGAAAGTTAGGTGCAAAAGCGACTTTTAATTACCGTAATATTCCTGATATATCTACGGTGGTGAAGGAGATTACTCAAGGTTATGGTGCAGATATAGTTATAGAAGCTACTGGTGTTCCCAGCGTTTGGGAAAGTGCGATTGCTTGCGCTCGTCCTGGTGGAACTGTGAATTTATTTGGTGGTTGTCCACGAGATACTACGATTAATGTTAGTACTGAGCTTTTGCATTACAGCGAACTTACTTTGAAGGGAGTGTTTCACAATACACCATATTTTGTGAAGGAAGCTCTTGGGCTGATTGCTAGTCGGAAAATTATGTTTGAGTTACTTGTTAGTGAAAGTCGTCCATTGTTCGATTTGCAACAGGTTTTTTGGGATATGCGGGAACGAAAAGTGATTAAGGTGGCGATTGTGCCTTGATTATTTACCATAAAAGCTTGGCACTGGCGAGGAAGAAGTGATTTCTACGCTAGTGGTAATCTGACTATATTTTATAGCCAAAAACATTTGACTAATAAAGATTTTAGAGGTCCTGATTTCTTTGTTGTCAAAGGTTGCAATAATCATCCGTGTAAAAGCTGGGTTGTATGGGATGAAAACGGTAAGTATCCAAATGTAATTATCGAATTACTTTCTGCGAGCACTGCTAGCGTTGATAGAACTACGAAAAAAGATATTTATCAAAACACTTTTAAAACGCCAGAATATTTTTGGTTTCACCCTCATACTTTAGAGTTTAAAGGTTTTCGTTTGGTTGATAACATGTATAAACCTTTGTCAGTAAATACGGAAGGTTGGCTTTGGAGTCAAGAGTTAGAATTGTTTTTAGGAATTTACGAATCCAAGTTACGATTTTTTAGTCCAGATAAGCAGTTAATACCCACAGATAAAGAAAGAGCGGAGGCTTCACAACAGCGAGCGGAAGTTGAATGCCTACAAAAAGAGGCTGCACAACAGCAAGCTGAAGCTGAACGGCAACATAAAGAGGCTGCACAACAGCAAGCTGAAGCTGAACGGCAACATAAAGAGGCTGCACAACAGCAAGCTGAGGCTGAACGGCAACAAAAAGAGGCTGCACAACAGCAAGCTGAAGAATTTAAACGGATGTTGAAAGCTTTGGGTGTTGACCCAGATGCTCTTCAAAATGATTAATTGACGATAGTGCATAAATGAAGTTTTTCAGCGTTCATAAAAATTAACTTTTAATAAAGAGATTAAATATTAGCTACAAGTATTAACTTCAAAGATTAAATACTGTGTATTTACAGTACAAAGTGATTTTTCGAGGTTCTGATTGTAATCATAAATTTTTAGTAATCATAAATTTTTTTGTTATATTTTTCCAAATTCTGTGAAAATAGTAAAAAATAATAAAACAAAGATTATGATAAATTTTCTTTCCCACTATCCTTTGGATAAACTAGAGAAAATCTAAGAAAACAATACATCTGGATTAACTTAGGCACAACTCGCGTTTATTCACCTCATCCAAATTGAGTATTTTTTATCTTCACATCAAATACCGATTATTTCACTGAATTATCTCCTAGTTATTTTTTTTCTTCACAAAATTATGAAATCATCAGAGCAACCAACAGAATTTGAAGATAATATTCCAGAGCAATTTCCAGACCCATCACCAACACTATTAGATTCGTCTCCCACAAAAGCACGGTGGCTTTTGGTGTTATTAGGACTAGTTCTTTCTCTCGGTGGTGCTGGATTTGCTCTTTGGCGTGTTTTTGCTAATCAAAGTTCACCTCAAAAAGGCATGACGGCACAACCACCCGCAAGAGTTAAAGTAGCTACAGTTGGGACTGGTAGTGTTGAAGATACTACAGAATTTATTGCTAGCTTACAATCCCGACGTTCGGTGACGCTTCAACCGAGGGTACAGGGACAAATTAACCAAATTTTTCTTCGCTCCGGAACTCCTGTCGCAGAAGGAACTCCGATTTTGCAAATTGAGCAAAGTGAGCAACAAGCAGCAGTTAGCAGTGTAAATGCAGCTGCTCAAGCAACGCGATCGCAATTGGATAACTCGAAAGCTATCCTCGCTTCTTTGGAAGCAGAGCGTCTATCAAGACAATCGGATGTGAAATTAAATCAACAGGAATACCAGCGCTACGTTAACTTAACATCGGTAGGAGCAGTATCACGACAAGTTAGCGAACAATATGCAAATAGATTAGCGACAGCACAAGCGAATTTGCAAAACACAAATGCTCGCATTCAAGCACAACGAGCGACAATTGCTCAAGCAGAAAAAGCAGTAAAACAAGCAGAAGCCAATATTAAACAAAAGCAAGTAGAACTAGGAAACTACACAATTACCGCTCCTTTTTCGGGAACGATAGGTGATATCCCTGTAAAACAAGGACAATTTGTGAACACTTCTACCCAGTTGTTTACGATTACTCAAAATCAGCCTTTAGAAGTAAATATCTCTGTTCCTATAGAGAGAGCATTGCAATTACAAAAGGGAATGCCAGTAGAAATTATGGATGCTCAAGGAAAGCTAGTCGGTGTTAGTAGAGTATCTTTCATTTCACCCAACGTTAGCAATAACACTCAATCAGTACTAATTAAAGCACTGTATGACAACTCTCGTGGGCAATTGCGTGCCGACCAATTTGCGCGAGCCAAAGTAATATGGAATCGTCGTACAGGAGTAGTAATTCCCACAACAGCCGTATCAAGAATAGCTGGGGAAACCTTCGTATTTGTAGCTGACAATCAAACAACCCCCCAAGGAAAATCCCAACAAGTGGCAAGACAAAAACGAGTAAAATTAGGAGATATCCGTGGAAATAATTATCAAGTATTAGATGGATTACAACCAGGAGAAAAAATTATTGTATCTGGCATCCTCAACCTACGCGATGGAGCTTCGATAGCCGGGGAGTAGTTTATTATTCCCACTCCCATCACGGACCACTCCCCACCCCTAACACAGGAAAGCAGTTCATATCTCACAATTAATTAAATAATTGCCCAATTGTCTATTAATTGCGAATTGCGAATTGCGGATTGCGAATTGTCTTCCCCATCTACCAGTGATTTATGTTTGTTGACTTTTTCATCAAGCGACCAGTTTTCACTAGTGTCTGTGCGATTTTGATTTTGTTGGTAGGGGCTATTAGTATCCCCACGCTACCAGCAGATAGATATCCAGATATTAGCCCCACACAAATTAACGTGAATGCTAACTACGTTGGTGCAAGCGCGGAAGTTGTGGAAAATACAGTGACTACTATTTTGGAACGCCAAATTAATGGTGTGGAAGGCATGAAATATATGACTTCCAGTAGTAGTAATAATGGTTCAAGTACGATAACTGTCACGTTTGACGCATCCCGAAACAAGGATATTGCAGCAGTTGATGTGCAAAACCGGGTTTCGGTTGCTCAACCTTTATTGCCCGAAGCTGTGCAACGTACGGGTGTGACTGTGAGTAAGCAGTCAAGCAACATCCTCCTAGCAATGGGTCTATATAGTGATGGAAAGCAATTCGATAATGTCTTTTTAAGTAACTACGCAGACCTTTATATTGTTGACGCACTCAAGCGTATCAGAGGTGTGAGTGACGCACGAATTTTTGGGGAACGTCGCTATGCTATGCGTTTGTGGCTAGACCCCAGCAAATTAGCAATTCGTAATTTAACACCGCAAGACGTAATCAACGCTCTGAACGAACAAAACTTACAGGTGGGTGCAGGACAAATTGGTCAGCAACCATCTTCCCCCGACCAAATGTATCAAATCGACCTACGAGCGCAAGGTAGGTTGGCTGAGGTGCGGGAATTTGAAGATATGGTAGTTAAAACCACCACCGATGGCACATTAACTAAACTTAAAGATGTAGGAAGAGCAGAACTGGGAGCAGAAAATTATAATTCCTTCCTGCGTTTTCGTGGTAATGAAGGTGTGGGTATTGGTATTTTCCCTGCTCCTGGAAGTAATGCTTTAGACGTTGCCAAAGCTGTCAAAGCGGAAATGGCAAGACTAGCGCCAGAGTTCCCTCCAGGGATGAAATATCAGGTGGCGTTTGACACAACATTGTTTATTGAAGCGTCTTTAGCTGAGGTAGTAAAGACACTTTTTGAGGCAGTCATATTAGTTGTACTGGTAATTTTTATCTTCTTGCAGGATTGGCGCAGTACTCTGATTCCTGTAATTGTAATTCCCTTAACTTTGGTTGGCACTTTTGCTTTTATTAAAGTTTTTGGATTTTCTGTTAATACCTTAACCATGTTCGGTATTACTCTAGCGACAGGGTTAGTTGTGGATGATGCAATTATTGTCACGGAAGATATTTCTCGATTAATTGAGGAAGAAGGTTTATCACCGCGTCAAGCTGCATCCCAAGCTATGCACGAACTATTTGGTGCGGTAATTGCAACTTCCTTGGTGTTAATGGCGGTATTTGTCCCAGTAGCTTTTTTCCCTGGTACAACTGGACAGATTTATCGACAATTTGCTCTAACTATTGCCTTTTCTGTCGCAATTTCGACATTTTTAGCAATTACTCTTAGTCCTTCTTTAGCTGCATTATTATTGCGTCGTGGACAACGACCTCGCGGTATCTTGGGCTGGATATTTGGTAGATTTAATGCTTTTGTAGATTGGGTACGGGGTGGATATCAAAAGTCGCTACAGTTTTTAGCACGAATAAAAATTGTTGTGGTGGCTTTATTTATTCTTTCCTTGGGGCTAACTGGTTGGATGTATTTACAAGTCCCCCAAGCGTTTATCCCGGAGGAAGACCAAGGCTATTTCATCACAATTATTCAAGGACCTGAAGGAGTTTCTCTTAATTACACCAGCAAAGTGATGAAACAAGTAGAAAGCGAACTTCTTAAATTACCAGAAGTCGTGGGAACTTTTGCGATTGGTGGATTTAGTTTTAGTGGAAGCACAGCTAACAGTGGGGTTATTTTTACCACCCTGAAACCTTGGGGAGAACGTGCTGGTGAGGGACAATCAGCAGAAGCGATTATTAGCAAAATGCGGGGAATATTTTCTCAGATTCCCGAAGCCAGAATTCTAGCAGTTAATCCCCCATCAGTTCCCGGTTTAGGAAGTTTTGGGGGTTTTCAATTCCAGCTACAGGATAGAAGGGGTAATAGTGGTTTAGACTCTATGGTGAAAGTCATGGGTCAAATTTTGCAGCGAGCAAATCAAACACCGGGTTTGCAAGCGGTATTTAGCACTTTTAACGCTAGTACTCCCCAAATGTTGATTGAAGTTGACCGCAACCAAGCTAAAGCATTGCAAGTTGAAGTCAGTACGATTTTTAATACGCTTCAAAGCTATTTGGGTTCGCGGTATGTAAATGACTTTAATTTGTTACAACGTACTTACCGCGTATACGTGCAGGCAGATGCTCAGTTTCGCTCTAATCCAGGGGATATTGGCAAGCTGTACGTACGTTCTACAACTAACCAAATGATACCATTGAGTAATTTAGTGAAAATCACTCAAGGTACTAGCGCACAAACAATAAATCACTACAACTTATTCCGGTCAATAGAAATCAACGGTTCCCCAGCACAGGGTTCAAGTTCTGGACAAGCAATTAATGCAATGGAAGGACTTGCGAAGCAGATTTTACCAAATACTTTTGGTTTTGAATGGTCGGGTATCACTGCGGAAGAGTTGCAATCTGGGGGACAAGCACCATTAATTTTTGCTTTGGGGTTATTGTTTGTGTTTTTGGTATTGGCAGCACAATACGAAAATTATGTTGACCCTTTAATTATTATGTTCTCTGTACCTTTGGCAATATTAGGTGCATTAATGGCTCAGTCTTTACGGGGTTTATCTAATGATGTTTATTGTCAAGTGGGTTTGGTAATGTTGATTGGTTCTGCAAGTAAAAATGCTATTTTAATTGTGGAATTTGCGAACCAGTTGCGAGAACAGGGACTTTCAATTACTCAGGCTGCAATCAAGGCTTCTGGTGAACGTTTACGTCCAATTATTATGACTTCTTTAGCATTTATTTTAGGGATATATCCTATGCTATTTCCCGAAGGTGCTGGTGCTGCAAGTCGGGAGTCTTTGGGTACTGCGGTGGTTGGAGGGATGATTGTTTCGACTTTATTAAGTTTGTTTGTGGTGCCCATTCTTTATATTGTTGTTGGTAATATACGTGATGGGTTGACTCGTCGTCCTAAGCCTAAGCAATTAAAGCCTGTGCAAGACCAAAAAGTTCCTTCGGCTACTCGTAGGTAATAATATGCAGCAGGTTTAAATACAGTTGGGCGGTTCGGGATGCCCACCCCACAAGAGAACAAGTACAATATTGAAAGTTTTGAAGCAAAATTGATTTGTGCAAATATTATTCTCGATTTGCGTCATAATAATTACCAGAATTTAGTTTAGGCTATTAGTAAAAACGTCAATGTAAAAAATTAAATAAATTTCTATAATTCTCCTATAATATCACAACCAGAGAGTCGATATACCCTTCTGAGAATTTGTTAAATATCGGCTTATTTTGTGATGTGTTTGAATTTTCTCAGGACAAATAACTGTTCCTTCGCTTCCAAAAAATTATGGATTTGTCAAAAATCACTACGCTCAAAAACTTAGAATCAGCTTTCGCCGGCGAGTCGATGGCGAATCGTAAGTATTTATTTTTTGCTGAAGTGGCGCGAAAGCTGGGTTTTGCAGATATCGCTAAGCTGTTTCGCGAAACTGCAGAGCAAGAAACTCAACATGCTTTTGCTCATTTTGTACTGTTGCATCCAGAACTTGTGATTGAAAATCCTGGTGCGTTAACTGATGAACAAAAGCGACAAATTATGTCTCACTGTTTAGATTTAGCTATCGAAGGTGAGACTTTTGAGTATACAACTATGTATCCTCAATATGCTGAAACTGCAAAACAAGAAAAAAATAATTCCGCGCTGACGGAATTTATTAACCAAGCCAAAGAATCTGTTGTTCATGCTGATACTTTTCGCGAAGCTGCACACCGCTTTGGTTTACTCAAGCATGTTGAACATTACCATGCTGACCGTTACACGGAAGCTTTAGAAGTATTGACTGGTGGAAGACCTGCACCTAAAGCGGTGGGACAAAGTCCAACAACTCGTAAATGGATTTGTAAACAATGCAGTATGATTTATGACCCTGTAACGGGTGACCCTGATTCTGGAGTCGCTGCTGGTACTCCTTTTGAAGCTATTCCCGATGATTGGAAATGTCCGATTTGTGGTGCAACTAAGAAATCTTTTGTACTTTTGGAAGAAACGGTTCCTGCTTAACGAGAGAGGAGGGAAGGAAGAACTTTACAGGTAATTTGACCGCAGTAGAGACGTGATTAATCACTTCTCTACATTTTTCTGGAAAGCATCTCTTAGCTATTGAATCTAATAAAGTAGGAACACTCATGGTTGGGACGCTCACATGTTTAAGTAAGTAAAATTAATCTGTGAGCGTTATTTTTTTGGACATATCATTATCTTTGGCTGTATTGCGTCTTCCCCAAGGTTTAAGAGTGGAAATTGCAATAATAGTTAATAGACTTAAGGTGGTTATCGCACCACCAATAATCATTCCTTTGACATCAAACATATAAAGGGGATTCGACAAAGCTTGTAATCTTTCTACTTCAGAAATTGAGGTGGCTGCGTTTGTCCAAGGTCCCAACCAAAATGTACCAAAAATAATTAGTGCAATTGTCCCCACCCATTTTGTAATAACCCAGTAATGTTTTACAAATCCCCATATTGTTAACCAGCAAAGCAACGCACCAGTTAATAATGAACCCATAGCTGCAGGAATTATGACGAAATCATCTAGTTTCTTAAGTATGGCATTAATCGCATATAACGCATCACCACTAGTTGTATTTCTGTTGCTTAGCCCAATCACAACCATTATCAAAGCTGTCCCAAACCAAATTCCCGCAATCGCGATGTGAACAGATAGCAACCAATTTTTCTGTTTGACGCTGAGCTTCTTCATGTTGCCCCCTCATTTGCTTCTATATACTAAGTTACCATATAGTATGGCTCCTTATTACTTTTGACGCAATAGATGAGTTGTTAAGCTTCTCGCATGACAGGTGTTCCTGCACGTAGCTTAGCCAGTAGTTGCACAAAGATTTTTTTTTCTTCTGTAGAAAGATTAGACATTAACCCAGTGGTACGGCAAAAATGGTCTGGTAGCATTTTATCGAGTAGCTCTTGTCCCTTTATTGTCAGTTTCACGGTGAGCATCCGTCTATCTGCTGGGTGTGGTTGCCTTTGAACCAATTGCTCCCGTTCGAGTCCGTCGAGTAGTCCGGTGATAGTACCCCGTGTTACATTAGTGCGGTCGGCACATTCTGAAGGTGTTAGTCCAGTATCAGATGCTTGCAAAAGTTGCATTAGGACTGTAAATTTACCCATTGATAGACCATAGCGGGCAAAATGGGTATCAAAAGCTTCGTAAACTTCGGCAGTTGTTGTTAAAAAAGCTAGACAGGCTCTAACTGAATTTATTTCTAAATCCGGATAATTTCGACCGAGTTCTTGTAATACTTCATCTGTGGGAATGTTGCGTGGTGTAAACATTGTTATTTTAATTAGATAATTTGGAAGTTAATTATATAGTGGCTTAATATATTATCTAATGCTCTAAATTTTTGTGTTATTTGAAAAATCTTTAACATGTGATTGTAATTGAGCATGGCTTAAAAGTTATGAAACAGTAAATAATATATGCCGTTGCTAAACTAGAAAACCATGCCTCAATTAGTGTAAACCAAATAATTGGTATGATATATTTGAACAGCACAAAAAAATATTATGGAACGGAATTGAAGATGTATATGGTTATTAGTTAACAGACATTACAGACATTTGCTCTACTTCCTGAGTCGTGCGTTTCTGCCGAGTAGAAAGCCCCATCTCTTTAAGCAAACGATTGATATGACGAGCACTGACTTCAATACTAAGTTCTTTTGCTAGTTGTTTACTTAGCCAATGAGCAGTCCAATATTGAAATGCATAACCATAATCACGGGGACTATGAGTTAATAATTCTTGTAAGCGTTCCAGATATCTATCATTAACAGCTTTGGGACGACCCATTGGTTGCGAGTACCAACGTAAAGCTAAACCTGTCTGTAGCATAGCAATCCAATACCGTGCAGTCTCTTGAGCACAACCTAAAGTTGCACAAATTTGTGTTTGAGATTTACCTGCGTCTGCCAGCAAAATAATTTCAATACGACGACGATACTCTGGACGTGACTCTGTATCTAGCTTTGCGAGTAGAAGTTGTCGTTGAAATGGTGTTAGGTAGTGGGTTTGTATTTCCACAGCAATCCTTCCTTGTAAAATTTGAGTAAAACGCCTGAATTAATTCTGCTTTTTGTTTATGAGCTACTTATTTATAAGTAGGTAGGGCTTATGAAAAAACTCTTAAACTCTTCTTGTTTGCCTACACTCGTTACATACGTACTAATACGTCCATAATTTTAGAGTATGCACCCTAACTCAAAGTTAACAATAGGAATTTTGAGGGCATAATACAATTTGTATTATGTGTATATACCTTTAAGGGCAAAGTATAAGTTTTATGCAGTTTTTTACAAAACTTAATGATAGATTCCGATTCTGTGTAAATAGCAAAATGTACTTATTTTCAGGACAAAAGTATCTGAATTTTGTGACATTTTTTGGCGATATAACTCTAAATAACGATGAATACTTTTCACAATATAATTTCTTTTTTCATTAATTATTATTCATAAGGAAGCTTACGAATCAAGACGAAAATGTCTAATTTATAACTATTCAATACAGGAAAAATACTTGTCGATGCATCGTTAATTTTGTATCTTATATATATAGCTAAAGCATCCAGTTAACGAACTGATATTTATAGCTCAAATTTGAAAACTGTACTGTTTATTAACACATTGGAGAACAACATGAAGACTAATACAGAATACAAAAAACCTGAAGTAATTGAATTAGGTGATGCAGTAAAAGTGACCTTGGGTGTTCGCATTAGACGCCGTGACTACTTTGGTATCAATCGCAAACGTTACTTCTTCTAAGTTGAATTTACTAAATCAGAACACATTGGAGAACAAAATGAAGACTAATACAGAATACAAAAAACCTGAAGTAATTGAATTAGGTGATGCAGTAAAAGTGACCTTGGGTGTTCGCATTAGACGCCGTGATTACTTTGGTATAAATCGCAAACGTTACTTCTTCTAAGTTTAGTTTACAAAATCTTTAACTATCAGATAGTAAATTAAACTAACAAGATAATTCGTTAAATACCCGGCTTTTCTAGAGAGCCGGGTTATTTATTAAGGGTATTATGTGAAAAAAAATGTAGAGACTAAACCTGTTTAGTCTCTATATCTCTATATCTTTATATCTCTATGTTTCTATGTTTCTACTTGATTAAGACTCCAACAATTTTTGGAAATGTCTTTTAAAATAATCGCTTTCTTTGAAGGGTTTACCATCAATTTCAACCCATGCGTGCGATTGAAAAGGTTCAGTTGCGACACCTACACACCAGGTTGCGGATAAACCTTTAGTCAGAGCGAAAATAATAAAAGCTAATGATAACTCTATACAAGCAGCTCTTCCAAAGAAGAAAAAACTTGTTTTACGTACTGCTCCCCAAGCAACGTCAGCTTCTTCAGTTGTCATTTCACGAGAGCAGCGAGGCTTGAGTGTACTGAGAATTTCACAAATTCTTGAAAGAGACAAAAAATGTAAAGCTGAATAGGCAATTACTAAAGCGAATAAACCTCTTAAACGGTCTATCCAAGTAAGTTTGATTGTGATTGGATTTAGTGATAATTCTAGGCTCATAATATATTTCCCAATTTAGTAAGCAAAAAGTAAGACTATAAAGCCAGGTAATGTAATTTATGAATTACATCCAAAATCTCTGATTATTATTATTTAGAGAGCGCAACCAGAGTTCAGCTGTTAATGTTTGATTGAAATGCCACGTAACAGTATCAAACCCCATACTAAATTGTTTGATGACAGGACGAAATTTTTTCATATCAATCAGACCCATATCAGCTAACAAACAAGTTTGTAATAATTTGTCAATGACAGGAAAATTTTGCTTGCGTCCGTTAAACTCGTCAGTTGTATAATCACCTTTGGTATTGCGTACAAAAATACTTCTTGGTATATCATGTTGTAGTGCTTCAGAAAGAAGTGGTTTAAATGCAAATGGTGTTGTGCGTTCTTCTGGTTTGACACTGAGACAAGCATCAATAACCAACCCATCAAGAAAAGGAAATTCTAAATTCACACCATAAGTTTCAGCTATTTGCTGCAAAACTTTATCAACCATTCCATTTGCATAAATAGTTGCGATAGCTTCATTTTGTCCTGGAATATCGGCAAAAGGTACTGCAGTTGTTGCTAATTTTTTTAAATCTGTAGCAACTAAATCTACATTTTCTTTTGTATACCAATTCGCAGCTTGTGGAGAAGAATCCCATCCTAGAGATACATCTGTGGACTCACTGACTAGGGACTGAGATAATAGCTCTCCAGCTACTAATTGTTTAGCTTGTCGAAGTAACCACTGACGATATGAAGTGAGACCCAATTTTACAGCTTTACTGATTAAAGTTATTGGAGAGCGAAGACTAACTCTTGACCATCCGTAGGTATGATTAATAAATTTTCTTATTTCTCTACGTTTTAGCAAATCTGCCAAATATGACCAAGAAACTACAAGTGCTGCATCTCCTCCATCTCCACTCATATGAAGTCGAGAATCTTTAGACTTAATTATTTGCATCAAGTAGCTGAGTTGTCCAATGTTAGCAATTGTGGAATCTGGTGCATCAGTCAGAGGAATATTCTCCAAGTAACTATACTCTTGAGGAACTTCCGATGCTTCAAGCATAATCGCTTCAATATTTGGATACAGACTAGCTGCATGTTCTGCCCATTTTACATCTTCGGTTTCAATAGCCGAAATGCTTTTATGGGTGATTGTGTGTAATTTCTGTCCCTGCTCTGCTAAACTTTTTGCTGCAATTAAAGCTAAGCTTGTAGAATCAAATCCACCGCTCAAATCGCTGCTGATATTACCATATAACTTAGCTCTACCTTCAACCGCTGTTAATAGCTGTTCGCGTAATTGTTTGGCTCCTTCGGAAAAACTAATATATTGCTCTGGTGCTTTCCAGTATCGCTTACAGATTACTTTACCTGATGATATGTGCAGGTAATGACCTGGGGGAACAGATTGAATATTACAAAAAGGAGAACGATTTTGTAATAAGCTTGGTGTTGTCATACCCATTAGAAAAGTCGCAAGCCAAGTTTTATCGACTTCTGCTTTTATCAACTGTCGCAAAGGAATCGCTAGGGAAGAATAAACTATATTGGACTCATATTCTGCATAAAATACAGATTTGAGACCAGCTACATCAGTAAAGATATAGGTATCTGTTTCATCTTGCACAATTAGATTATAGTTACCAGGTAATCGGATTAATTGGCTATAATCTTTTGTTTTGACAGCATTCTGAAATAATTCCACTAAAGTCCGATAAGGTGCAAGGCAAGTACCAACTATAGCTAAGTGAACAGAATCTCCAAACAGTGTTATAACTTGCTGTTTTTCCCAGTTACCACATATCCAAAAAGGATTTGAACCAGACCAAAGCATTTCACTATCTAATGGTTTAATTAATGGTTCAGAAAGTTCTGCGACAGAAGAATTATTTGTTGCTGAAAAGCCACAAAACCAATGTTTCATATACTAATCTCCTATTTAAATAATCAGTAAATTTACAAAAATTTAATTTATTAGTTTTCTTTATTAGCCTTAATTACAACTTACAACATCAAAAGTATAAAAAACAATAAATTAATAGTTTTAATTAGTTAAATATACTATATTTATGTCCTTAAAAGTAGGTTGGCTCGTTCCACGAAACCCAACAAAATAATATGTTAGGCTTCCCAAAGCCATGACGAAGCGTCACGCTACACGTAAATCCCGAAGACTACCTGCGGTACACGATAAGGGAGGAGTGCTAACAACCCAACCTCCAAACACTCTATAGTATGTTGGGTTTCGTGGAACGAGCCAACCTACAAACACTCTATAATATGTTGGTTTTCGTGGAACGAGCCAACCTACAAGTATTAGCTTACCTTAGACATTGAAACTATTTCCCTACAGTCAGCTATACGCTTCTGCCGAGTAGAAAGTCCCATTTCCTTAAGCAGACGATTGATATGACGAGCGCTTACCTCAATATCAAACTCTTTTGCTAGTTGCTTGCTTAACCATTGCGCTGTCCAATAGTTAAAAGAATAACCATAATCACGGGGACTGTGACTGACCAATTCTTGCAAACGTTCCAAATATTTATCATTTATCGCTTTGGGACGACCCATTGGTTGTTCATACCAATGTAGAGCCAAACCTGTCTGTAGCATTGTAATCCAATACCGTGCTGTTTCTTGAGCGCACCCAACGGTTGTACAAATTTGTGTTTGGGTTCTACCTGCATCTGCCAACAGCATAATTTCAATCCGACGACGATACTCTGGACGTATTTCGTTATCTAAACTCGCGATTAAAAATTGTCGTTGAAAAGGTGTTAAATAATGACTTTGCTTTTCCACAGCAAACCTTCCTTGTAAAATCTAAGTAAAATATTCTGATGATTCTTGATTTTGCTTATGGTATCCCTAATAGTTAATAGATACAGGTCAAATCAACTTATGCAGTGCCTACTTCATATAACCCTTCACTTTTCTTTATAAACAACCTCTAGCAGGGAAATATTTTTGCTGCAAGATATACAAAATATAATTGATGCTGCCTGTATTTCTATTTATGAGCGAAGCACAAGTTTTATGCTTGTTTTAATTTTACTTAATAATAGTTAACAAAACTTTAAGTAAATAAATATTATGGGTATGTGTATTTACAGTACATAAATTCTAGTTTTATAGATTATTTGAGTGCAATACTGCTTTTTGTCTCTACAATACAAATATTTTCAGATTTTAGGCAAAATTTACTTTATTTTACCCAAAGCTATCATCATTTAAAAAATACTTCTATTGGCAGTTTATTGGTTATTATTATTATGTAAAGATTAGTAGATTATGTATTTTAAATACCAGACATAACTGTCTTATTTATGACTATTAAACTCTTTTAAATGCTTGTAAAAATGAATTTAATTCGGTAAATTATAAACATAGCTAAAACATCTAATAAATAGATGTTCATTCTAGCTTGTGATTACAAATCAACTTTATCTTGGAAAGAAATTTGGAGGCAAACATGACTTCTCTTAAAGAATACAACAAACCTCAAGTAACTGAATTAGGTGATGCTGTCGAAATGACATTGTGGAGAAAAAGAGGTTATTACCGCGATAATAAGTGGTTTAGAGGCTACTACCGACGTCACCACTAATTCTTTACTTGTTGAATTTGTAGTTTAGATTAAAATACTGCTACAAAATAAACCCTACCCCCAACCCCCTCCCCGTTTACGGGGAGGGGGTTGAGATTTATGATAATTTTTTTTAAAATCAAAAATCGACATTATTTCTACCTATTTTCGTAGCTCCCTCCCCGCACGCCTACCGTGTACACACAAGTTGTAAGTAACGTGTGTACGCGGTAGCCTAGGGGGGAGGGAGTTGGGGGTGGGGTTTCTTTTGTTGGGTGAGGGGTTTATTTAGTATTTAAACAGCGAATAACTTTCTGAAATTATCTTTATGTTCGAGATAATTTTCTTCACGGAAGGGTTTGCCATCAACTTCAACCCACGAATGTGCGCGGAATGGTTCGCTAGCTACACCTACACACCAAGTTGCTGATAGACTTTTTGATAAGGCAAAAATAACAAACGCTAATGATAATTCAATACAGGCAACTCTTCCTGAGAAGAAGAAGCTAGTTTTTCTGACTGCATTCCAAATAACATCTGCCTCTTCTACAGTAATTTCACGAGAGCAGTAAGACTTTACATAGTTGAGAATTTTAGAAATTCTTTCTAATGACAAACAACGTAAAGCTATAACAGCAGTTACAACAGTAAATATTCCTTTGAAACTATCTATAAAACTCAGTTTCATTTTTATAGGACTTACTGACATTTCTATATCCATAATATTTCTCCAATTTTTGGTTTAAGATTTTAAATTTAAGATTGAGGATTTTACACTTTTTCTAAAAGTCCCGATTTGACTAAAGAGTTAACTAATTCTTCCATATCTTTGGTAATTACATCGCCAGAATTATCATATGATTCCAGCATTTGTTGCAGTGCTTTTTCATAAGAACCCATTTGGCTTAATAATTGCCAAAAATCTGCGGCACTTTCATTCAAAGCATAATAAGCATTTTTTCTAGAATCTAAGAGTACAGCACTCTCATTAAAAAATGTAAAAGTTACATGTTTTGGTATGCGAAATTCTTGCATTTGTCATTCTCCTTTTAAACAGTTGTAATTACTGAAACCTTTGTAGATTTGGTTGACGATGAAAGGAAACCCCAACATTTTCAATTCAAAATTAAAAATACCCTCCAGAAACACTTCACGTACAAAATTAAAAATTGTGGATAGGGGTTCTTTGCTCGCTAACCCAAAAATTATTACCAGCATCTACCAAGCGTCGTAACCAAAGTTCCGTTGCTAGCGTCTGACTAAAAGCCGAAAAACCAGTATTAACGATTCCTGTATTAAATTGCCTAATAGCATTTCGTAACTCATTAACATCAACTAAACCCATGTCAGCCAAAAGCGAAGTTTTGAATAAATCCTTGACGACCGCGAAATTTTGCTGAATACCAACAAAATCATCAGCTGTGTAACTACCTTTAGTATTGCGTGTAAAAACGCTCGAAGGTAAATCATTTTGCAAAGCTTTAGAAAGTAAAGGCTTGAATGAAAATGGAGTTGTTCGTTCTTCTGGTCTAGCACTTAGACAAGTGTCAATTATTAATGAATCAAGATAGGGAAATTCTATATTAACATTATAAGTTTGGGCTAGCTGCTGTAAACCTTTGCAAGACAGAGCATTCAATTGAATTATAGAGATAGATTCATGTTTTTCAGGTGAGTTAGCCAAAGGTATTGCATTTTGTGCAAATGTCTGTAAATCGGAAGCAGCTAAATCGACAGTTTTCTGGGTGTACCAACTGACAATTTCTGGATACGAGTCCCATCCTATAATCTCACTTGTTTGTGACTTGCGAACTAATGAGCGTGATGAAAGTTGTTCTTTCATTAATTGTTGAGTTTGTTGGCACAAACTACTAGCGTATGAAACACGACTCATCTTTATTGCTCTGACAATTAAAGGTATCGGTGATACTCTGCTAACTCGTGACCACCCATAAGCATGTTGCAGAAACTTTCCTATTTTTAGCTGTTTGAATAAATCAGTTAAATAGGAATCAGAAGCGCAAAGAACAGCATCTCCACCTTCTCCATTCAAATGAACTTGAGAACCAAAAGAACGAATAACTTTCAGGGTATGGTTAATTGTACCAATAGTCAAGAGGGAAGTTTCTGGTGTATCCAAGAGTGGGATTAGCTCTAGGTTACTAAAATCTGGGGGAAGCTTTTGTGTTTCTAATACAGAAGGTGCAATATTTGAGTAAATACTAGCTGCATGTTGAGCACATCTAAAATCATCAGATTCTGTTGCTTCACCACTCTTAAAAGTGATTGTATGTAGTGTTTGATTTTGAGAAGCTAGCTTTTTTGCTGCTAATAAAGCCAAACTTGTAGAATCAAAGCCACCACTTAAATCACTGGTCACATTGCCATATAAATTTATTCTACCTTCTACAGCAGTTACTAACTCTTGCCTTAATTTATCAGCAGCTTCAGAGAATTTAATATATTCCTGAGGTTCTTGCCAATATTTTTTACAGATTGCTTGACCAGAAGATATTTGTAAATAATGACCACTGGGAACAGATTTAACATTCCGGAAAGGAGAGCGATTTTGGGCTTCGTTTGCTCTGATTAGACCCAGCAAACAGTTTGCCAGCCAAACAGAATCTACTTCTGCTTTGATTAATTGTTGTAAAGTGACTCCTAAAGAAGAATAAACGATATAAGAGCCATATTCTGTATAAAATATAGGTTTTAAGCCAGCTACATCTGTAAAAACATAAGTATCATTGTCATCTTGAACAATTAAGTTATAGCTACCAGGTAATCTAATTAATTGGCTGTAGTCTTTTCTTCTAATAGCGAGTTGAAATAATTCGACCAAAGTTTGGTGAGATGCAAGACAAGTACCGACTATAGCAAGTCGTACATTGCCTTCCGTCATAGTGATAACTTGTTGTTTTCCCCAATTTCCGCACAAAAAAAACGAATTTGCTCCTTTCCACAACATTTCGCTATCGATTGGTTGAGGAGGGACTGCAGAAGAAGAACTTGTTATTGGAGAAAAACCGCAAAACCAGCGTTTCATATGGTTGACTGTTGACTGCTGACTGTTAACTGTTGACTGTTGACTGTTGACTGTTGACTGCTGACTGTTGACTGTTGACTGTTGACTGTTGACTGTTGACTGTTGACTGTTGACTGTTGACTGCTGACTGTTGACTGCTGACTGTTGGTAGATTTACCCACTTTTATAGTTATAGCTTTGATATTTATAATTACAACGTGAGTTGTTAAATAACAATACCTTTGTCGTTTTTAAATAGCCGTAACTTAAGTATTTATGTCCTAAATTGTCAGTATTATTTACCAAGGTTACAATTGAAATTACAACATGATTACTTTAGGTAGTATGTTGAATTAACGCTTTTTCAGGCTGATTTGAGTTGAGTATTTAGCTTGTCACACTACTATAAATAGGCTTAATTAAGGGATTTATGTCTTTTCAGTTTATATACTTTCGTTAAAATATACATATTAAAACTTATACTGAATTAGATATATTTTAGATATTACAGGTCTACTAATTACTATATTTCTGAGATTGTTAGATTCAAAAGATAATTATAATAACCCAAAAATACTAACCAAAAGGACTAACATTAATGAATATATTTAAGCAAGTGTTAAAATTCCTACGCGACTATATTAAATCTATATTTCGCTCTCTTCCTTTTTTGTGGAAAGCTGCACCAAGGGACACCATCTTTCTGATTCTTTCAACTTTGTTACAGGGTCTTATACCTGCATTCACTGTCTGGATTAGCAAACAAGTGGTGGATACAGTAGCAATCGCTTTAAACCAAGGGGTAGAACTCACTTCCGTCATGCTTGCTAGCTTGGTAGGTGGATGGGTTGGAGCAATGCTTCTGGATACGATTTTGAATCCTTGGGTTAAAGCTGTTCAGGGAAACTTAGCGGAAAAACTCATGGCTCATATTAATTTGCTGTTGATGGGTAAAGCTGATAGTTTTCCTGATTTGAGACGTTTTGAAGATGCTAAGTTTTATGACGAGCTACAAATGCTCCAACAACAAATCAATTACCAGCCGCTGAGTTTGATTAGTAATTTAGCTCAGGGTGGTCGTACTTTTGTGACTTTGGTGGGTATGGTGGTGTTACTAGCTCCCTTGGGGTGGGGAATTCCTATTTTAATTATCCTTGCAACTTTACCTCAGATATTTGTTTCTTTTCAGTTTGAAATGACCATTTGGGAAACTACTTTTGAAAAAAGCCCCCAAGCACGTCGGATGCAGTACTGTTCGACTGTGATGCTAACCGATACTTACGCTAAAGAAGTACGGTTATTTAAACTCGGTTCCTTCTTTATTAGTCGCTATGTAGAAGCATTTCAGTCTTTGCATCAAACTATGCGTCATCTCAGAAACCAGCAAGCTTTTTGGGAGACAGGTTTGTCACTTTTGAGTACTCTCGGTAATGGTTTTGCTTTTTACTTAGTGGTGCAACAAGCTTTTAAAGGACAGATTAGCCCTGGGAATGTGCTTTTATTTGTACAATCATTAAGTTTTCTTCAACAGAATCTGGAACAGTTCGTTACTATTTGTCTCGGTCTCTATGAAACTGTGCTTTATATGGAACACTTTTTCGGCTTTTTGGAGAGCGAACCAACAATGATTTTATGTATTCCTGGTAAATCAGTACCTCTCCCAGTACGAAATGGTATCACTTTTGATAAAGTAAATTTTTGCTATCCCGATGGTCGCTCAGTTCTGTCGGATATTTCCTTTACACTGAAAAAGGGTGAAACTGTTGCTTTAGTTGGGGAAAATGGAGCAGGTAAAACAACTTTAGTTAAGCTGCTCGCTCGCTTATACGACCCTACAGACGGAGCTATTTTAATTGATAATGTGGATTTAAAAGAATTAAACTTGAATGAATGGCGTAAACAAATTGCTGCTGTGTTTCAAGACTTTGGTCGTTATGCACTGACAGTGGGAGAAAATGTTGCTTTAGGTGATATTGATGCTCTAGATAATCAGAAACGTATTAGATATGCTATCGAAAAGGCTGGTATTTCTAAACTAGTAGACAAGTTTCCGACAACAGAGGATACTCCGTTGGGTAAACAATTTGGTGGTACTGAACTTTCTGGAGGTGAGTGGCAAAAGTTAGCTCTTGCTCGTGCTTTTATTAGAGAAACATCTCAGTTACTCATTTTGGATGAACCAACTGCTGCTCTTGACCCTCGTAGTGAGTACGAAATTTATCAGCAATTTGTGGAGCTTGCTAGGGGGAAAACAACTCTGTTAATTACTCACCGTTTGGCTTCTGTACGTATGGCTGACCGTATTTTAGTTCTTAAGAATGGACGGTTGATTGAGTCCGGTACTCATGAAGAACTTTTGCAAGATAAAGGTGAGTATTACTCGCTGTGGAATATGCAAGTTGAACAGTATGGAGTGGGGAGTGGGGAGTTGGGAGTGGGGATTAGGGGGTAATACCAATTCGCAATTCGCAATTCGCAATTCGCAATTAATTACCAATTTAATAATTATTGAATTAATTAAGTACTTTCTTATAACTGCGAATTTTGAATTGCGAATTGCGAATTGCTTGATGACATTAGTTCGGTTGCTTCTTGTAAAAGTTGATTTTGTTCTTTTTGTAGTTCTTCTAATCTCACAGAAATTTCTATTAATCGTTGCTGTTTATCTGGAATAACTGGTTCAAAGTTGGCAACATTTAAAGCTAGTGCAGTGTTACTTGTTTTTGGCTGTGTAATTTGTTTAAAGGAATAGCCAGCTATTTTGCTCAAGTTAGTAAATGCTAATTTGAGTAAAATTCCAATTAATTGAAACGGTATTTTCAAAAGTGACCAACTAGCTGTTTCAATAACACGCACTATCGCTTTTACTAGACTAAAAATTATCGCAAAAAATAAGATGATAATGACTAAACTAATTATTGGGTGGTTTGTTCCCCAACCCAAAATATTAAATATCTTAATTAAGGCTGGGTAATCCTGTAACCAATCACTAACAGAATAAGCAATTGTACCTTGAAATGTCTGGTGAAATGTCTGGTCTATAGCTCCTTTGGCTTGTTGACTAGCGCTGTTCAGGGTATTAATTACTGTGTCTGTTGCTGTATTTGCTGTTGTTTTCAAGGATTCTCCGACTTGCTGTGTGGAGTTGCTCACTAAAATTTTCGCTTGTTGGATGTTATGTGAAATATTATGCGAAAATACTTGTGGTAGATTCCAGCCCATGTTGAAGTTTTGTAGTTCAATCATATTCTGTTATAAACAAAAGTTAAAAAACAAAAAACTAGGCTTCTTGTTAAAAGAACTACACCTATAGTATATTTCTTTCCAAGAAACCTGGTTTACTATCTAATAATATTTGTTAACAACGTTTTGGCATTAGCTATGCTGCTTCTCTCAAAACAGATTTAAATCTGTAACTGCACCAAGACTACTAGAAGCAACTAGTTTGGCATATTTTGCTAGAGTCCCCTTGGTGTAACGTGGTGCTTTGGGTATCCATTTTTCACGACGAAGCGCTAGTTCTTCATCGGATATGTTCAACTGTAACAACCTTGCAGGAGCATCAATTGTAATACTATCCCCTTCTTCTACTAGTGCTATAGTACCACCAACTGCAGCTTCGGGTGCAACATGTCCGACTACCATCCCGTATGTTCCCCCGGAAAATCGTCCGTCGGTTATTAATCCTACGGAGTCTCCTAACCCAGCACCAATAATTGCGGAGGTGGGAGCTAGCATTTCTCGCATTCCCGGGCCGCCTTTCGGTCCTTCGTATCTTATTACTAAGACATCACCTGGTTTAATTTTATCTGCCAAAATCGCTTCTAAACATTCTTCCTCTGATTCAAATACTCTTGCTGGCCCGATAATTTTTGGCAGTTTGACACCAGTGATTTTAGCTACAGCACCTTCTGTGGCTAAATTACCCTTAAGAATCGCTAGATGTCCTTGAGCATACATCGGTTTATCCCAAGGACGAATTACATCTTGTCCTGCGGGTGGTTCTGATGGTATGTTTTGGAGTACATCTGCAACCGTTTGTCCAGTGATTGTTAAACATTCGCCATGCAACAGGTCGTGGTCGAGTAGCATTTTCATGACTTGCGGTATACCACCTGCTCTGTGTAAATCTGTCGCTACGTAACGACCACTAGGTTTTAAATCACACAATACAGGAACGCGAGCGCGGATTGCTTCAAAGTCATCTAATGTTAAAGGTACTTCCGCTGCATGGGCAATTGCGAGAAAATGTAATACTGCATTTGTAGAACCACCCACAGCCATAATTACAGATATAGCGTTTTCAATGGATTTGCGGGTGATGATGTGACGGGGTAAAATCTGTTTGCGAATTGCTTCGACTAAAACATGACCAGATTTTTCTGCACTTTCAGCTTTTTCTGCGTCTTCCGCTGACATTGTGGAGGAATAAACTAAACTCATCCCCATTGCTTCAAAAGCACTAGACATGGTATTTGCTGTATACATTCCACCACAGGAACCAGCACCAGGACAAGCGCGACGTTCAATTTCCATGAGTTCGCTTTCAGGCATTTTGCCTGCTTTGTAAGCACCAACGGCTTCAAAGGAGCTAACAACAGTGAGGTCACATTCCCTATAACTACCAGGCTTAATAGTACCCCCATAAACAAAAATAGCCGGAATATTCATGCGAGCTATAGCAATCATAGAACCGGGCATATTTTTATCACAACCACCGATGGTAAGAACACCATCCATACTTTCGCCATTGCAAGCGGTTTCGATAGAATCAGCAATAACTTCGCGGGAGACCAGGGAATATTTCATACCCTCAGTACCCATAGAAATACCATCACTAACAGTAATCGTACCAAAAATTTGTGGCATAGCCCCAGCTTGACGAATACCATCCTGTGCCCGTTCTGCTAGGGAATTCAACCCCATATTACAAGGGGTTATAGTACTATAAGCATTGGCAACACCAACAATCGCCTTGCTAAAATCCTCATCCTGAAAACCAGTAGCACGTAGCATTGCGCGATTAGGTGAACGCTGTACCCCGGATGTAATCGCTTGACTTCTGAAATTCTCTGACATTTTTAGAATTCCCTGTTGACTGTTGACGGTTGACTGTTGACGGTTGACGGTTAACTGTACTTTGGGTTGAATGAGTTCATGAAAGTTTTCAGTTTTGAGTTTTGAATTATCTCTATAACAGTTATCTGTACAACAGTTATCAGTCAACAGTCAACAGTCATCAGTCATCAGTCAACAGTCAACCGTCAACAGTTATCAGGTTACCAATGTAACTTTACCGCTAGCAAGGTCGTAAAGACCACCAACGATTTTTAGCTTACCTTCTTTAATCAAACCACCAATAATTGTTGAACTTTCTGATAATTTTTTCACTTGGTATTGAACATTGGCAATAATCGAATTCTTTTCTACGTCTCCAGTTTTGTATCTAACAGTTTCAACGGCAGGTTTAATTTCTTCCACAAAAACACCTATTCTACCAGGAAGGGGTTCGTTTTTAATCGCAGCAATAACTGCACCGCATTTTGCATGACCCAAAACTACAATTAACTGAGAACCCAAAACAGCAGTAGAAAATTCTAAACTTCCAATTGCTGTTTGACTAGAAACATTACCTGCGACTCTAACTACAAATAAATCTCCTAAACCTTGGTCAAAAACAATTTCTGCTGGTACTCTAGAATCCGCACAACCTAATATTGAAGCAAAAGGATACTGAGCTACAGCAGTTTCTTGTAAACGTAACCGCGATTGATTTGGAGCTGCACGTTTTCCTTCAACAAACCTTCTATTACCTTCTATCAATTGTTTTAAAGCACTATCGGGAGAAACAGGTTGAGGCTTTTTCACAGGAGTGGTTGGTTTTTGAGCAAGTGCTTCTTCTCCATCCAAAATAATACTACCAGCGGCTACAGTTGCTGCAATCCCTGCACTTCCAGCACCAACTAACTTTAAGAAATTTCTACGTCCAACAAATCCGTTAATACGACTCATGCTATATACTCCTATTTCAAAATATGGAATTAATACAAAGTAGTTGTATACAGACACAGTTATCCCTGTTCCTAAGCTCTTAGTATTTTGATGAAAATATAGTGCTTAGAAAGTAACAAAATGACGATGTATAACTTTAACTAACTTGTTGTATAAAGGAATATACCAGAATCAAGTAACAAATTTGAACAATACTTCAACTTTTTGTATAAAATTGATACAAAATGATACATTCATCAAATAATAGGAAGAATATATATATTTGTCTATCCAATCAATAGATATAAATCGATGCTTTAAATCATCCAGGCAGCTTGGAAAAAGTCAAGTTCACACTGCATTGCATAACGGTACGTTGAATGTAATTTTGCTGTATTTGTTGTGGCGTATTTGTCAACCAAATTTTCTAATTTGTTTGCTAAAGGAAGAAAATCTGAGCTACTGTAAGTCCGAATCCAATCACTATACAAGTGATTAGGAATACCATTAATTGCTAATTGTTCGCCCACAAAAGCGTACAAGCGCATACAAGGAGACATAGCCACTGTTGTTAAAGCTACATCATTACTCCAGGCTGTTGCTAACAAAAAATCTGTGTAACGACGGGTTGCAGCACCAATCTCTACAGAACTAAGATTCACAAACCAGTTAGCAGCATAGCCTTCATGAAGCCGTAGTTCTTCCAAAACACCACCAGCAAGAGTGTGGAAAGTAATAAAATCGGAGTAGTCAGAAGTTTTTGCTGCTGCGATACTGTATGCACGGGCAAAAGCTTCTAAGAAAAAAGCATCTTGTCCAACGTAATAAGCAAATTTTTTCTGTTCTAAAGTACCATCACCAATACCTTGAACAAAAGGATTTTCTAAACAAGCTTGGGCTAAATCTTGATTCGCTAGCCATAATTCATTAGAAATGCTCATTTGTTAACTACTGACGGTTGACGGTTGACGGTTGACGGTTGATGGTTGACTACTAACTGTTGATGGTTGACTACTAACTGTTGATTGTTAACTTTAGACCAAATGGGTTAATGGGAGTTTTAAGTTTTCACCTACAACAGTTATCTTTACAACAGTCAACAGTCAACAGTCAACAGTCAGCAATCATCTTACATATACTCCCATCTCAAAATATGGAATTAATACGAATTAGTTGCATATAGACATAGTTATCCCAAATCAATTTACAAATTTAACAATACTTTAAACTTTTTCACGATTTGTAACTATTTATACTTTTCGTTTTATATTTAAGTATATATACTTTTGTTGATAGAGGTAAGTAAGCTTACGCTTTAAATCATCCACAGACAAATAATCGTTTATAAAAACTTGTTGATGGTTGACTCAATACTCAAAATTTTTATCAACTCGCTCAACCCAAGTTTCCCAAGTAGAATCGGAATAAAGTTTCAGTATACGAAAACCTGGTGATTTTTCTTCGATAGCAAAAGTTGGGCTTTGTGGTTGAAATTGAATGCATGTAGAAGGAGTGCCCAAATAGTTAACATTATGACGTTGGTACTGAAATTCCTGATGGATGTGACCGAATAATACTATTTTTACCTGAGAATATCTGTCTAAAATAGCAAATAATTCTTCTGAATTTTGCAAGCTATTTGTATCTAACCAATCAGAATTCACGGGAATTGGGTGATGATGCAAGGAAATTAATGTCGGATTATCAGTAATAATTCTTAACTGAGCATCTAACCAATCTAAGCTATCAGTTGACAAATGACCATATTTGTGATTACTTAAAGCAGAATTCAGTAATATAAAATTCCAGCCTCCACGCTCAAAACACTTTCGTCGGGAAATTAAGTGCAAGTTGAACACTTCTTCCATAATCCTAGCACTGTCGTGATTTCCTGGTATCCAATAAATTGGTATCTCTAGAGGCAAAAGTAGGTTTTGTAAATTTTCGTAAGATTCAGCTTTACCATCACCAGACAGGTCTCCTGTTAGCAATAGTAAGTCAAGTTCGCTTCGCATACCGCGCAATCGCTCTATTACTGCACGCAAAGACTTTTCTGTTGGTATTCCCTGCAAATGTTGATTTTCATCGGCAAACAAATGTATGTCCGTTATTTGAGCTACTAATAACGAAGAAAGTTGATTTTTATTTGCTGATATAAATAGCGGCGTCTTAATACTAAATTCTCCTTTTTAAATTTCAATAATCTAGAAACCAAGTAGCAAAGATTGCTTCGTAAGCGAGTTCATCTTATCGACTTACTCAGGGAATTCACTACAAGGGTAATAGACTATAGATAACCAATACTTGAGTATTTTTAAGTAAAACATCAAACAAAAAAAACATCTTATACCAGACTTTACGTAATGTGAAGCTTTTTCGCCATAAATTAATCACGCTGTAGTATTTTAAGACACAAAAGGTTCTAAGAGTATAAATACTGCTATCAGTTACAATTAAATGTATTTTATATTACTTTTTATATTTGACAAGCTAGTTTCCGTAAAGACTTGAGTTATCGCGTCTCTACCTGCCTCAAATGCTGATAGAATGTAAAAATACTTTGCCCACTGGCTTTACTATGGTTGCTGTTGAATTTCAAACCTATACTGTAGAAGAGTTTTATCGGCTGGACTTGCCTGAAGGTCAGGAATATGAGCTTGTAAACGGAATTGTTACACCGATGTCTGAACCTTCAGGAGAACACGAAAATCTGAGGTCGGAACTACTTGTAGAACTGCGGATGGAAAGTAGACGCTCACAACTTGGGTTACTGGTGCATCCTAAACCTGTGCTGGAATTAGGACTAAGAGACACCCGCAAACCTGACTTAATCGTAATAGACCGAGATACTTGGAATCAAGAAACTTCGAGCGAGGCTATATTAAGACAACCTCCAAGTGTTGTAATTGAGGTGGTTAGCACTAACTGGGAAGAGGACTATCGTAACAAACCTCTCTGGTATGCTGCCTTTGGGGTAAGGGAGCTATGGATTATTGACCCTTTTTTCACTATTGCCCGTTATCCAAAACGCAAAAACCCTAAGATTCAAGAACCTACCGTCTCTATTGGTCAACTAGTCCCTTCACGCAGCATTTTAATTGAGCGAGAATACGAATTTGAAAGTTTTACAGGGAAAGATTGCATTAAGTCGCGGTTTTTTCCAAATTTAAGTCTAACTGTAGAGGAAATTATCGCATTCGGCACAGGAATTTAGGTAAATCTGATACATTTTCGAGTCAAGATTGCGATTTTAAGGCTAACTCTTAAAAAATTTATCTTGAAAGGGTTTTCTTTTGGATGATATATTGGTATGATATAGACTTGCAATTTGAGGCGACATAGCCAAGTGGTAAGGCAGAGGTCTGCAAAACCTTTATCCCCCGGTTCAAATCCGGGTGTCGCCTTTATTAATCTATCAACCTTTCCGGCTCCTACAGCGGCTTCTAGCCCCAAGAGCCGGAATTCCACTTTGTGTCAAACTAGCTCAAACCAGGTCGAATCACCTCAAGAATTTAGTCCAAATTTAGTCCAAGTTTTTGCTAGCGTTTGGGGAGTTACAGCGAACGATGCCAAAACTGTTTTTTTTTCAATTGGGGTAAATTTGGGGTAAATTATCATGGATATTAGTGGTCGTCTCGCACAAGCTAATATTTACGATTTAGAAGCCAAAACTTACAACGATTTAGTTATTCGACGTAATTTTAGGATGGCTGTACCTTGTATCCTCATCCTTTTCGCTTTACCTTCGGATTCATCGCAGTGGTTGATATACTATGAAGAATAAATGCGAATCCGTGGCAGTTGTTACTGGGAATATCTAGGTGGTACGCCAACTGAAAATCGCCTTTCTTGTTAGAATTAGGTTTCCCCGTCAGCAACGCTTAACCCCAGAATCCTTATTAGATTTGATAGACAAGGTAAAAACAGGAGAGTGGCCATGACAGAAAAAATTCTTGAGGATGAATTGCAAACCCACCTTCTTAAAGTTGCCGATGTTGTATCCTATCTCTACCAACATGGTCGGCAAAATGTTATCATGAACGCCATGTTTCTGTTTTGGCTTTTTAGAGTTAACAATTGATTTTTATAGAAAAAGCGTGACGTAATAACAGAATATTTTTAGTTAAAATTACGATATCCATAAGTAATACCTCAAAAAATTGAAAATTGATGACAGCAAGTAATATTAGGCAACAAATATTTGAGCGTCTTGAAGCTTTACCTGGAGAGCAGGTGAAAACCCTCTTATTAACCTGGCTAACTACTTCATCCGGAAAATTAGAAGATTTTGAGCAGTTACTACTGACGACGCAAGCGACCCAAACCACAGAAGAATTATTTGAGTTTGGTGAGATTGACGCAAACCGAAATTTTCAACCTCTTACAGAAGCCCAAATGATTGAGCAAAGCAAGTTGGCTCTTGAAGCTTATCGTAAAGAAGGTTCCGGAGTCGCACATCATCGAGTGCGTGAATGGGCAAACAGTTTAGGTACTGATGAAGAAAGCTCATGTCCCAGATAGTTTGGACTCAAGCTGCGATTGACGACTTAAATCGTCACTACGATTTTATCAAACTTAACGATGCCGATGCTGCAACACGTGCAGTACAAGCTATCGTCTTATCAGGTGAAAGTTTGCAGGAAAATCCACGTCGAGGTGCAATCGTAGATGAGGTAGCAGGTTTGCGGAAAATAAGAGTGTCTTTTGGTAAATACGGTTACATTATTCACTACGCTATTCTTGAGGATGATGTTATTATTTTGCGCGTCTATCACGGACGAGAAAATCGACCTCGTTAATGTAATTGCCTTATTTGGGCATTTGTCTGTGGTGATTTTATATTAAGTTTTCTCAAGTTTACCCAATCGGTCGGCTACTAAACTATTGGCCATCAGAAAGCACCTTAGAAACTCTTACCGGAATACTCTCCTTCGCACAAGCCTTTAAAACAGCAGTCGCTTTTGTATTTCCCCTATTAGCTAAATATTCCCACACAGATAACCAATCATCCCAGTCAAGCGCATAAACCTTTTTCGTTCCCTCGGATGTAGCAACTCGACACTCCATAACAATTGTTGATATATTCAATTTCAAAAGAATTTTCGCTCTCTTAGGAGAATTTTCAATTATCCATTCAGGCTTTGCGTGAATGCAATTCATTGCTATGATGGTGAAGCTAATCTCATAAAAGCAAATGACATCATACTAATAGAATATATCCCTACTTATTTGTAAGTTGGGGTTTTCAAGTATTGAGCTAAACTCTCAATTAAAAGTGATTGAACTGAGTGTATGAAAAAGTGGTCACCGGGAAACATTTGTGATTGAAAAGAAGCTTTAGTTTGTTCTTGCCATCCTTGGAGTTCTTCAAAACTGACTTCTTGGTCTTGTAAGCCACCAAAAACAGTGATTGGGCATTCAAGTGGCAACTCCTCAGAATAAATGTAAGTTTCCAGGACAGAAAAATCTGCCCGTAAGATAGGGATGAGTAGTTGCATCAGTTCGGCGTTCTCCAAAACTGAAACAGGTGTACCGTTAAGACGGCGGAGTTCTTCTTTAAACTCAATTTCTGGTAGTGCGTGAATAGGTGGTTTTTTTGACGGAATTTGAGGAGCGTGCCTAGCGGAAATAAATAGGTGAACTGGTTTCTTACCATGCTCTCTACGAAGTTGACGAGCAAGTTCAAAACTCAGCAACCCACCCATGCTATGACCGAAGAACGCGAATGGCTTGTCTAAATATGGTAGAAGCATCGGGGCGATCGCACTAACTAGAGGTTCCATTCGCGTGAATGGAGATGACCTCATTTGGGTTCCGCGTCCGGGTAGTTCTACAGGACAAATTTCAATATTTTTAGGTAAACAGTCTGCCCATGTACGAAAAATTAAAGAACTGCCACCTGCGTAGGGAAAGCAAAATAAACGTAGTCCAGCTTGAGGATTGGGTTTGGGACAGGTGACCCAGGAGTTTAATGTTTGTGTAGTTTTCATGATAAGTACCTCAAAAATAAAAAGGGGTCGGAAATCAAAATATTCCTGGCTGCGGATAATGAGTTTCTGACCCTTCTCATGAAAAGCTGTACTAATTATCCCCAGCTTTTGCGATAAACATGCTTATTCTAGGAGGGTTTTGACCTAAACCGTAACTTGAGTTTTATCTTTACAGGCTTCATCAAAATCCGTACTTATAGAAACTTCCTTCCAAGCATCCAAATCTCTTTTAATATACTCTAGTCCAAAATTTATACCCTCGATTGCGTCGGTTCCTAATGCTAATCTAACTAGTGGCTGTTCGCTATCAACCACTTTAATCATCGCCAAAGCTGCTTTCTTTGGGTCTCCCGGTTCCTCCAGACGACTACGTTCCATACCATGTTTAATTACTTCGTTACGTCGGTCATTAATAAATGCCTTATACTCCTCTTCCTCTATTTGTGTATCATTTACAAAAATAGAACCCACAGGAAAATTAGTAAGGAAAACACCTGGCTCAACTATTATGACTTTTATACCGAAAGGTTGAAGCTCATAATGTAAAGTTCCAGAAATTCCTTCTAGCGCTAGCTTGCTAGCAATATAAAATCCTCCACCTGGTTCGGCCATAAAAGAAGCCATTGACGAAATATTTAAGATGTGTCCCTTACGTTGCTTTCGCATGTGAGGTACTACAGCTCGCAGCGTTTCCAAAACACCAAATAAGTTTATATCAAACTGACGACGAACTTCAGAGTCACTGAGTTCTTCAATTAATCCAACAACCTTACATCCAGCATTATTTACGAGTACATCAATGTGTCCAAAATAATCAATCGCTTGCTTTACAGCATCTTGTACTTCTTTGGGTTTCGTCACATCAAGTTGCACTGCTAAAGCACGACCCGGAAATTTTGCTGCTAAATCTTCTACTTTCTGTGGATTCCGTGCTGTTAAAACTACTGCTTCGCCCTTTTCTAGTACTGCTTCTGCTAAAGCTCGACCAAGGCCACTTGAAGTACCTGTAATGAACCATACCCGCACCTGAGAAATAGAAGATGTCACCATGAAAACTCTCCGTTAAATCAATAATGCAAAATTAGGAAAGATAAATTGTGAAAGAGATAACTTATTGTCCCTTAATAATCACAGGAAAATTAAGTTCTGTTTGACCCAGTACTAAGTGCTGTATGTCATTTCCTCCATTTTTTTTCTGAGACTGAGCGGTCTCATATCAATCCAGACTTCTTTGATATAGTCCAAACATTCTTGTTTTAGTCCATTTTTACCAACATCTTTCCATCCAAGAGGATTTTCGCGCTCGATAGGCCAGATAGAATACTGTTCCTCATGATTAACTACAACTTTGTAAATTGTCGTGTCTTCTTTGTCATCCTGATACATAATTAGCCTCTTGGTATTTAATTAGTTATGTCCTGTACTCTGGTAATAACTTAGTCAAGAAAAATCTTATTATTCTAATGGTTCTAAATATCCTTTACCATCTAAAGTTGCCAGGTCAATATCCGCAACACATCTAACTTTTACATAGTTGAGTGTTAGGTTACCAACTAAATGAACTTTCCCCTTTTGATGGTCAAAATCAGCTTCTTTGAAACTTGATGCTTCTGTGTCAAGTTGGACACCTAAATCAGTACCTCCCTTAGTATTCGTGAATTTGATATGTACATATCCTCGGTCGATACTTTCTTTTAATGCCGTAGCTGTTTTTTCAGGTCGTAAACTGGCTTCAACAGGATGCTTTCCTTGAGATAATCTTTGTACTAACTCATTCATGAAAGTGTTTCCTTATTACGAATTACTTTTATTTTTACTTTCGGATGCTTGGACAGCATCATAAACTGGAATCTCAAATGCAAGAGTATTTTGGCAAAAATCTTTCCACTCAGATGTTACATTATCAAAAATGATATTCTCGTCTTTGAAAATCCCATCTGTAACGACATAGTTTTCTTGTAAATATAGAAAATCATCATCTGTCAGTACTCTCTTGACTTCAACTTCCTTACCATCTAACTGTTGCTTTTCTTCTTTGACATTTTCTGAGATTTCTCTCCATTGGTCAAATTGACGTAATTTACTTACCAAATATGCTTTGCAGTATTTTCCCATTATCGCCATGTTATTACCTCTCGTAGAAACTTGTGTAATTAATGCTTATAAAGAATTTATTTAGTGATATCTCAATTAGTTAGCTATCAAGATATATTTATTTAAAAAATATAACTACTACTGATTGAGTTTTTTCGTATGTCTCACGTTGAAATACTTCAGTTCCATAAATATTAATATAAATGTAAATACTATAAACAGGACATCAGCAATAAATATTCCATAATATATACCTGTAACACCAAAATAACGTGAAAGTAATAATACCATAGGTATATATAAAAGAATGCTTCTTAATAGAATAACAAATACAACAACCTGACCCTTACCAATAAATTGGAATAAAGTATTACCAAAGATTGCTACAGGCCACAGTGGCGTTAATGCAGTAAAAATTCTAAAGTTTAATAAATCATTATTAGTAAAATTAACATTTGGGAGAAGTAAATTTAAAAATATTTTAGGTGATATCTGTAACGGTAGGAGAACTAATATAAATAAGATAGTAGCAATTATTGCAAAAGTTAAATATGCCCTTTTTAATCTACCATAATTTCCATAACCATAATTCATCCCAATAATAGGTTGTAATGCTTGTGAAAATCCCAATAAAGGAATATAAACAAATGAATTAAGTTGACTAGTTGCTCCAAATAAGGCGATATCTTTACCAATTCCATAACTAGATATTGATTTATAAACTACAAAACTTTGGACTAATTCCATTAGGGGATAAAGCAGTTCAGATATTCCCACTAATAAAATATTAGGTAGCAAAGACATTTCTAAAACAAGCTTTTTATAATTTACAGGAATAGTGGCTTTACCACAAATGAAATAAATAAAACTTACAACAGCATGAATAAACATTGCTATAATTGTAGCGAAAGCGATTCCACGAACACCCCAATGTAAAAATTTAGTGAATATATAATTTAGCACTATATTAACAAACACAAAAATCCAGGAAAATATCATGTCTAATCTAGCTTTCCCCTCTGCCCTGATTAGCTGACTGTAAGCTCCAGATAACATAGAAAATACTGAACCAAGTATATAAACCTGAAAATATTCAGTGCCAGCGGAACTAACTTCACCGCTTCCTCCCATGAATAAAATTAATTGTTTACTAAATTTGTAACCAATTATTGTGATAATAAAAGAAACAATAATAACTACTATTGTTAAGTTACCAAAAATTTTGGATTGAGTTTTTACATCTCCAGAACCAATAGCTCGACTAAGTATAGAAGCGGAGCCTACCGCAATCACAAGAGTAAATCCATTGACTACCCCTATTAGGGGTAGTGCAAGCGAAATACCAGCTAAAGCATTTTCGCCAATCAATTGCCCTGCAAACAAAGCATCAATGAAACTGTTTAAGCTTAGCATTAATATTCCCAAAATACTAGGAATTGATAGCTTAAACATCAGTTTTAAAAGGCTACCTTGAAGAATTTCATTCGTCACTTGAGACTGTTCCTGTGAAGTCATTTCTTGATTATTGCTTGACTGCTGTTTAGTAAACTTTGATTAAGCTATTAGCACCATAGTGTTTTGCCTAAATTTTTTAATCAAGTTTCATACCCTTTCGCATACTGCCAAAATAGTAAGTATCATGGAAATACTGGTATGGTAGTAATCTTTTTAAAAGGAAAAAAATCTTATCGAACCAAGTTGATAATATAGAATCTGAGACGAAATATTGTCTTTTAGGTTTTTTATCTTCTAAAGCTTTTAAAATGACATTTGCTGCCATTTCACATGGCATACTATTGATGTTTGCATCCACAACATCTTGAAGATATATTCTACTATTTTTATCGTATATAGCTTTGGTATCTTGTGTCATATTGGCAAATGTTTTCTCATAGCTAGCTTCTACTTTTTTATAAACATCTGTTTTAAATGAACCCGATAAAATAGAAAGAACTTCAACACCAGAAGAAAGTAATTCCATTCGCAAAGAGTCTGTAAATGCCTCCAGCGCAAACTTTGAAGCGGATAAAAGCCCAAAGTATGGTATTGCGACTCTTCCACAACTGGCGCTCATATTGATGACTCGTCCTTTAGCTTTTCTAAGCATTGGTAAAAATGCCTGTGTCACAGCAATTTGTCCTATGATTCCTACTTCAAAGTTCAATCTGACGTCATCTATTGGTACACATTCTAATGGCCCATATGCTACAGCAGTTGCATTGTTGACTAGTCCTAGCAATCCTTCATCACCGACTGCTAATGAGACAAATTCAGATGCAGCTTGAATTTGTTCTTGTTTTGTGATGTCCATAATGATTGGGGTTAAAAAACCAGATGCTTCTTGCTTTAGGGATTCAGCATCTTTTTCTGTACGCACTCCTGCAAAAACATGATAACCTTGTTTGTCCAGCAAAAGTGCGGTTGCTCGACCGAGACCAGAGGAGGTTCCTGTGATTACTACTGCACCTTTTTTGCTCTTAGTCATAACTATTTTCTCCGTAATGAATATTTATTTTTAGCTTGGAAAGGGCTACTATATTAACTAAAGTAAGCTAGAAACAACTGCTGGCAATTCTTCTTTACGTTTTCGCTGACCATGTATTGCCATCTTCACACCGCTAGCAGGGTAACTAATCAAACCTCCAAATTTGGGACGTTCTGGTTGTTTATTTACTAGTTCTAGCTGATAGCGTGACAGGATTGTTGCTAATACCAGTTTCATTTCAAATAATGCAAAAGTCGCACCAATACAGTTCCTAGCACCGCCACCAAATGGCAGAAATTCAAAGGAGGAGTACTGTTTTTCATCAAAACGCTCTGGTTTAAATTGTTTAGGTTCAGGATATATATCTGAGCGTTGGTGGGTAGAATAAATATTACCAATTAATATTGTTCCTGGGTCAAGCTCATAACCCATTACTTCAATTGGTGATTCTACTAACCTGGGAAATGTGAATAACTGGGTTGGATAAATTCGTAAAGCTTCGTTGCACACATTATTTAGATAAGGTAAGGTGGCAATACTCATAGGGTCTGGAGATTCACCAAGAATATTTAGTTCTTCTATGAGTTTGTCGCGAACCTCAGGTAGATAATGAATCCAATACAATGACCAAGTAATTGCCGCAGCAGAAGCATGTTGAGCGGCAAATATAGGAGATAATAAGAGGTCGCGCACTTCTTCATCGCTTAATGCTTTACCTGTTTCATCAGGAGCAAATATGAGGGTGGAGAGAGTATCACTGTATGAAGAATCTGGTTTTTTACGGCGTTCATAAACTTCGGAGTATAACAATTGAAAAATTCTTTGATAAAGGTTAAGTAGATGTCGTTGTGGACTCCATTTACCTAAATCTTGTTTCACAAATGGAAGTTGCAAAAGAAGACTAATTATAGGAGATTGTTCATATTTCATCAAAGAGCTAAATAGATACTTAATTTCATCATAGCGTTCTCCTTCGCTTAAGCCTATTACAATTTCGATACCTATCCTTAGGGCGATTTCTTCTATAATTTCATAGGCGATAAAAGGTTTTTTTATGGACTGCTGGCTCATAACCTTATCTGTTATTTCGCAGATGCGTTGCCCGAAAGCTTTTGTCCGCGCTGATTGAAAGGAAGTCATCAAGAGCTTACGTCTATGTTTATGGCGCAATCCATCTAATTGAAGAACCCCTTGCTCTCCTGTCCCCATAGCAAAACTTTCGTTTAAAATACCAGGAGATGTAATTTCTTTTGTATTACTGAAAAGCTGTTTAATACCTTGTGGATTGCTAATATAAATAATCGGTTGAGAATCAGACATTATGGTGACAATATCTCCATAATGTTTGTAAATATAATCCATTTGACCAAAGGGGTCAGTTTGAAATTTTAGATTAAACAGCCAATTAGGGTCTTTTGGCTTTGGGGGCAGTTTCATAAGTGTTAATTAGATAAAGTATTATCTATACAAATTTTTAATTGTTTGGCTAATTCCTGAATATGAGGTTCAACGAACATTGAAAAATGGTCTCCTGAAACTTGAATCGCTTGTATAGGTTGGTTAGAAAATTTCCCCCAACCTAGAAGAGGGTCGTCTGTATAAAATTCTGGACTTTCAAAGTCATGAATAATTTCCTCCTTTGCTCGGAACAGCGTTATGGAGTGAGGATAAACTTGGGTAACGTAATTTCGCATGGCTTGCACATGGGCTTTAAAAAGTTTGTAATAGTCAAAAAAATCTTTAATTTCTGTATCGCTAAAGATGAAGTTTGTTTTTTTATTAATCAAATGTAGTTGCTCATTTAATGGCAAATCTCGAAGTTCCTCAAAAGTGACTGCAAAGTCTACATTATTATCGGTTTTTATTGATTCTGCCATACGAAGTATAAATTTTGCATCATCATCTTTTGTCGATTCAATGGATGTTTCTGATAATATGGCATCGATGACAACCAATAAGCCTACTGTTTGCCCCTGTCTTTGCAATTGCTGCGCCATTTCAAAAGCAAGTACACCACCGTAGCAATGACCACCTAGAAGATAAGGTCCATTTGGTTGTATTTTCAGAATTTCTTGTAAGTACCGATATGCAGTCTTCTCAACTGAAGTTATTTCAGGGAGGTTTTGCTCTGGACTATGCTCTAAGGCGTAAAATGGATAATCTTCACCAAGCCTTCTGGATAAGTTAAAGTAGTTATTAATACCTCCACCAGCACCATGCATACAGAAGAAAGGTATTTTGGAACCAGAAGAGTTAATTGCGACGAGAGGGGAATTAGAAGTTTCACGGGATGGCTGATTGACAATGGTCGCGAGTTTTTCAATTGTCGGATTTTCAAACAGAGTAGATAGGGTAAGATTATGCCCAAACATATCTTGAATTTGAGCCATTAAGCGCACAGCTAAAAATGAGTGACCACCCGAATCAAAGAAATTATTTGTTACCCCGATAGGTTGAGTATTGAGGAGATTTTCCCAAAGTTTTACTAATGATAATTCCGTAAAATTGCGAGGAGCAACGAAGGATTGCTTAGTATGTGGTCGAATCACTTCATCAATTGGAAGTGAGCGCTTGTCTACTTTTCCACTAGGTGTAAGTGGGAATGTATCCATTACAACGAAAGCAGATGGTAGCATATAATTAGGTAATTGCTGCTGCAAATAAGGTAGGATTCGTCCAGCTATATCATTTTTGTCTGTTACTACATAAGCAATCAATTGTTGGTTTTCTTGAGTATCGTATCTGGTAATTACGACAGATTCTTGGACATCTGGATGTTGTGCAATAATATTTGCAACTTCACCCAATTCTACTCGATAACCTCTAATTTTTACTTGTTCATCACGACGACCCAGATACTCAATATTACCATCTTTGAGATAACGCACTAAATCACCTGTTTTATAAAGTTTAGTTCCCTTAAGAAAAGGGTTCTCAATAAATTTTTCTTGAGTTAATTCAGAGCGATTTAAATAACCTCCCGCTAATCCGTCACCACCAACATAAAGCTCACCGACAACTCCCACAGGTGTTGGTTGTAAATCGCAATTAAAAACATAAACCTGAGTATTGTCAATAGGACGACCGATGGGGACACTGTTCGCTTGGTCTTGCAATAAATTGATGTCGTAGTAAGTAACATTAGCGGAAACTTCCGATGAACCGTAAAGGTTGATTAACTTTGCTGAGGGTATTAGTTCACGGAAAGTTTGACCTAATTTAACAGTCAATGTTTCACCGCTAGTTATCCAGAGTTTTAGCTGCGATAATTTTTCGGTCAGATGGCTGTAATTATCTAAAAGTAACCGCAGTAGTGAGGGTACAAGTATAATACGGGTAACTTTGTGATACGCCAGAGCTTCTATAAAAAGCTGAGTATCTAGTACAGTTGCATCAGGAATAATTACAGTCGAAATTCCCTGAAGTAAAGGAGCAAAAATTTCCCATACCGAATCTACAAAGCTAATAGCTGTTTTCTGACAACAAACTTCTCCAGGGGTGAAAGGATAGGTTTTCCATAACCAGTGTAAGCCATTTACTGTACCACGATGAGTCCCAAGAACACCTTTAGGAGTTCCAGTTGAGCCAGAAGTGTAGATAATATAAGCGAGACTATCAGCTTTTGAAGTAATAATCGGGTTTTCTTGACTTTCTTGAGCTATTTCGTCCTTATGGATATCTAAGCAAATAATTTTAGCTGCAGATAATGACAGTTTTTTTAATAACTTTTCTTGAGTAATTAACACCGATGCTTTAGAGTCGGAGAGCATAAAATTCAGACGCTCAATTGGATAACTTGGGTCAAGGGGAATATATGCACCACCAACTTTAAGAACAGCCAAAATTACCACAACTGCATCTACAGAGCGTTCCAGACATATTGCTACCAAAGTTTCTTCTGTTATACCCTTTTTTTGTAAATAACTTGCAAGCTGATTAGCTCTGTGGTTAAGTTGACGGTAAGTAAGTTTCTCTGACTGGCTAATTAATGCGAAAGAATCGGGTGTTCGCTCGACTTGTTGCTCAAATAATTGATGGAGAAATGTTTCTTGAGGGTAATCTACATAAGTTTGATTCAATTTAAATAATAGTCGTTCTTGCTCGGAAGCAGTTAGTAGGGATAATTGGTTGATGCGTTGTTCTGGATTAGCAACTATATTTTCCAGCAAAGTTTGGAAATTACTAATAAATTGTGTAATTGTTGTGGAATCAAATATATCTGTATTGTATTCCAAAAACCCTGTTAATCCCTCTTGGGATTCCGACATCGACAGGAAAATATCTAATTGAGCTGTACCGCTATCAAACTCCAAAGTACGCAAGGTTAAACCCGATACTTCCTGTACTGTAGTTGGGGTATTTTGTAGAACAAACATTACTTCATATAGCGGATTTCGACTTAAGTCTCGCTCTGGTTGTAATTGTTCTACTAGCATTTCAAAAGGTAAATCTTGATGTGCATAAGCATTGATGGTGACCTCACGCACTTGATGTAGAAGTTCGCAAAAATTGGGATTGCCACTGAGGTTATTACGTAATACTAAAGTATTAACAAATAGACCCAACATTCCTTCCAATTCGGCTCGGTTGCGGTTTGCAATTGGAGAACCAATCAAAATGTCTTCTTCGTCTGTGTAGCGGTATAGTAATATATTAAATGCTGCCAGCAAAGTCATAAACAAAGTGGCGTCTTCTCGCTGGCTTAATTCTCTAAGTGCGTCGGTCAGAGATTTTGAGATTATAAAATATTCCTTGGCGCCAGCAAAAGTAGTAGTGGTAGGTCGCGGATAGTCTGTAGGTAATTGCAATACAGGTAGCTCACCGCTTAGTTGTTGCTTCCAGTAATTTAGTTGGGTTGTCAGGATTTCACCCTGTAAATATTGGCGTTGCCAAACAGCAAAATCCGCATATTGAATGGGAAGTTCAGGTAAGGGGGAAGGCTGATTTGTCGAGAAAGCAGCATACAGCGTTGATAACTCTCGCAGGAATACATCACAAGACCATCCATCGGTGATAATGTGGTGCATAGTCAGAAGAAAAACCTGTTCTTCATCACTCAAACGTAGTAAAGTTGCTCTGAAAAGAAGTCCTTTTGCTAAATTAAAAGTTTTTTTTGCTTCCTCTGCTGCAAGTCGTTTAACCTCAGGTTCCCAATTTTTACCGGAACAATGTTCAAGGTTAATAATGGGTAAATCCAAATTAAATTGCGGTAAAATGTCCTGTACTGGCTCTCCATTTACAAAAGAGAAAGTTGTACGCCAAACTTCGTGACGTTTAAGAATCTCATTCAGACTTTGCTGAAGTGCTTTTATATTAAGCTGTCCTTTTATATGAAAAGCTATGGGAATATTGTAAAAAGAGCTTTCGTGGTATAGCTGGTCAATAAACCATAATCTTTGTTGGGAGAAAGATAAAGGTATATTTTGAAAGATTTCACGCTTGGGAATAATACTGCTTTGAAGCTTCCCTGCTTTCCACTTTTCTAAAAGGGCTTTTTTGCTTGGTGATAAGTTAGAGTATTGTTTATCCATAGCTAATAAAGAGTTATGAGTTATGATTTATCAACTTTTTAATAAAGCTTCAACTTCTTCCTCTGATAGTTCTTCAATTTTTTCCAATAGAAGTTGCTCAATCATTTCTGCTTGTTTAGCTGGTATCATTGCTTGCAACAAAAGGTCACGCAGTGGTAAGTCTACAGGAAATTTTGCTCGCAATCGAGAAATTAGTTGAGTAGCAATCAGGGAGTCTCCCCCCAAATCATAGAAATTATCGTAAATACCAATTTCAGCTATTCCAAGTACTTCTTGCCACATTTCCGTAATTTGTTTTTCCAACTCATTTGTTGGAGCAACGTAGGAATTACTGAGTTTTGGTCTGGAGTAGCGCAATGAAGAATTGTTTTGCTGAGGATATTCTGTATCTGGATTACTAAATTTAAATGCGCGCTCGCTCCTAGTTGTTAAATTGACTGTAGATACTAAAACTTGAGTAGCTTCACTCAGAGATAAAATTCTTTTGAAAGCCTCTATGCTTTCCGCTTGCGTAATCGCTAACTTTTCTTTGGAATTTTGGTAGTCTGTATGTTCCTGATTCTTTTCATCTAGTTGTAATTTATCCCAGTTTATCACGTACCAAGGGAAAGAATAAGTTTGGTTATGCTGTTGAGTAAAAGTATCTATAAGCTGGTTAACTCCTGAATATAAGCTTAAACCAAATCCTCCTAATATAGAAGATAAAGAAGAAAGAATGACACAAAAATCTAAATTTATTTCTCGCAAAACTTGTTCAAGTAAAATCAGTTTTTGATACTCAAATTCAAATAGTTCCTGTAAATCGGTCTCGCTAATTTCTGATATTGAGCTAAATAAACTTTGACGTGTGATTCCTGTTGAGTAAATTACTCCATCAATTTTACCAACAATTTCAGGTGCAATTTGTTGGTATATTTGTTCAGGTTTTGTCATATCAGTACGGACTAGAAGAACTTCTGCACCTAAATCTAATAGGGCTAGTAGTTTTTTAATCTTGTTACTTAACTCATCTCCTAGAGAAGTTGTTTCCAAGTATTGCGAATATTCTTCTTTTTCTGGAAATGTAGAGTCTTCCAAAAATATGAGTTTTGCTTGTAAATTTTTGACAAAATCTTCAGCAAGCGTAACTCCTAAGTTATCTAATCCACCAGGAAACAGGTAAACTCCCTTTTTTTTGAGTGGTAATTTTTCTTGATTCGTTGACTCTACAGGTAGTGGTTCAAATGTTTTTATCCAGCGATAGTTATTGCGGTAAGCAACAAATAAATCAGAAGATGAAGTTGATAATTCACCGAAAATTTGATTTATTAATTTATCCTCTTGCCAAGAATTGGCTTCGGGTAGTATAACATCTATATTTCGACAAGTAATATCCGGGTATTCCTGAGGAATAACTTGGCATAATCCTAATACTGTTGATTTTTGTGGTTCAAGTACTTCTAATCCGTTGACTTGTTGAATATTATTAGATATGACCCATATTTTTAAATTTTCAGTATTTTTTTGCTTGCTAAGAGTTTGAGTGATAAATAGCAAATTATTAAAATCTATATAATTATTCGCATTTAAAGTCCATAGATAAGCAATATTTTGGGGTATCCCATTAAATGCCATTAACTCTTTTATTAATGTACCATAATCATGAATATTTTGTGGATTAATGCAATAAATATTGTCGTTAAGCTTGGTAAATTTTTCTCCTGATTGTACTACGACTACATCTTTGTTTTCTTGTTGTAGTTTGTTAATAAGTTTAATACCTACTCCATAATCGTCAATAAATAACAACCATCGCTCATGTGGAGATTTTACATTAGAGGAAGTTATATTCGGTAATAAAGAACGTTTCCATGAAGGAATGTAAAACCAATTGGTAATATCTTGTTTTTCATCAAGCTTTTCTGAACTTGATAAGGCTGAATTTGATAAAGATGATGGTGAAGTTTTTGCATCAATCCAGTAGCGTTGACGCTCGAAAGGATAGGTAGGTAGAGGAAGCCTATGGCGCTTTTCATCAGCATAAAATCCTGACCAATTTATCTTTACACCAGCCATCCAAAGCTGACCTAATGTATTTAGTAAAAAAGCTATATCTGATTGTTGTTCTTTGGGGTGACGCAAGGAAGTCACAACCAGGTGGTTTGTATCCGTTTGTAAGTGCTGTCTTGCTAATGTGCTTAATGTTCTCCCAGGACCAATTTCTAGGAAAACTCCTTCATACTCTTTCAATAATTTAGATATTCCTGAAGAAAATCTGACTGTTTGACGTAGATGTTGGCTCCAATAATTGGGATTTGTCGCTTCATTTTCTTTTATCCAAGTACCTGTGACATTAGAAATAAAAGGTATTTGCGGTGCTTTTAATTTAATTTTTTTTACTATAAGCGTAAATTCTGACAAAATTGGCTGCATCATATGGGAATGAAAAGCATGAGATGTATGTAAATGACGACAATTTACGCCTTGAGAAATTAATTTATTTTCTAACTTTAATATTGCATCTGTTTCTCCGGAAACTACACAGGATGAATCTCCGTTAGTTGTAGCCAAAGATATTTTATCGTTGAGAAAAGTTTGTACTTCTGTTTCTGAAAGTGAAACAGCAAGCATTGTCCCCGATGGTAACTCTTGCATAAGTTTACCTCTTGCGACGACAACAGCTAACGCTTCTTCTAAAGAGAAGACACCAGCAATTGTAGCAGCTACGTACTCGCCAATACTGTGACCAATCATAGCCACAGGATTAACCCCCCATTCCATCCACAACTTCCCTAAGGCATATTCAATCACAAACAAAGCTGGTTGGGTGATTGCTGTTTGTTGCAGTTGAAGGGAAGCTTCTTCTATTTTTTGTTCGCTAGGGTAAAGTATATCGCGGATATCAAATCCTAAATGAGGTTTAAGTATTTCACAACAAATATCTACTTGCGAGCGAAATGTTGGCTCAACCTCGTAAAGCGAGCGTGCCATATTTACATATTGACTACCCTGTCCTGAGAACATAAGTACTACTGGGCACAGGCCGGGTTTTTGGTAACGGCTAAATACTTGCTGAGGTGCTAAGCTTGTTAGCGCTCCAACTGCATCTTCTAAATCATGACAAACTAACATCCGCCGATGTTCAAAACGACGACGACCTACTTGTAAGGTATGAGCAACATCAGCAAGATTTAGATTAGGATTTTGCTGGAGGTGAGAAGCCAGATTTGCGGTAGCAGTTTCCAAAGCGGTTTCAGTTTTCGCAGACAGTAGCAACAGTTGGTAAGGACGCAATGGACTGGAAGATTGTACTGTTGGGGCTTCTTCCACAATTACATGAGCATTAGTCCCCCCAATACCAAAAGAACTAACTCCCGCACGTCGAGGTATACCTTTTGGTTTCCACTCTGACAGCTTGGTGTTGACATAAAAAGGGCTATTAGCAAAATCGATTTGAGGGTTGGGCTGTTGAAAGTGTAAGCTGGGTGGTATTTGTTGATGTTTAAGAGCTTGGACGGTTTTAATTAAACCGGTCACACCAGACGCTGTGTCTAAATGTCCGATATTGGTTTTAACCGAGCCAATAGCACACCAGCCTTTTGCGTTGCTGCTACGTAGGAAAGCTTGTGTTAGAGCCGCAATTTCAATTGGGTCACCCAACGAGGTTCCAGTTCCATGAGCTTCGATATAAGTAATGGTATCTGATTCAACCCCAGCTAGGGCGAGCGCTTCTAAAATGACTTCTCTTTGACCATTGACGCTAGGAGCCGTGTAACCAACTTTTAAAGAACCGTCGTTATTTATAGCTGAACTTTTGATGACTGCGTGAATGCAATCACCATCAGCAAGAGCATCGGCTAATCGCTTTAAAACTACAATTCCCACACCATCACCAAAAACTGTTCCCCTAGCATTAGCATCAAACGTTCGGCAATGTCCATCAGGAGAATAAATCCCTCCTTCTTGATATTCATAACCTGACTTTTGTTGAACTTGTGCTATAGAAACACCACCTGCTAAGACAATATCACTTTCCCCATTCAATAAACTTTGACAAGCTAGGTGAACTGCTACCAATGATGTAGAACAATAGGTTTGAATATTGACACTAGGTCCAGTCAAATTTAATTTATAAGAAGTTTGTGTAGTTAAATTGTCTTTATCATTTCCAATTAAAATATTTAAATTATTCCCAGACTCTATTAACTCTCGGTTTGGATATAAATTCGTAAAAAAATAACTACTAGTAGATACACCAGCAAAAATACCAATTTGTCCACTATAAGATTCCGAGTCATAGCCAGCATTTTCTAATGCTGACCATGCTGATTCTAAAAACAGACGGTGCTGTGGGTCTGTTATTTCAGCTTCTCTAGGAGTAAATCCAAAAAATGCAGCATCAAATAACTCTATATTTTTTAAAATACTAGCGGATTTAACATAATTGGGATGATTAAGCAAATCTGGCTCTACACCCGCATGGAGCAATTCCTCATCTGTAAAATGAGAAATTGATTCCACACCATTTGTCAAATTTTGCCAGAATTCATCGACGCTTGCGGCTCCTGGAAAACGACCTACCATACCAATAATAGCAATTTCATCGGGAGTATCAAAGTTATTAATCCCATTAGAATTATTCATAAAAACTATGCTACAATTTCAGCTAAATTTAGAAAATCTGGCATTGATAATTCAGAGGCAATTTGGATTTGGTCAATTAAAACTGCGTCGATATCATCCTCTGTAGTCAGAGGGTTAGCAATCACTGCACGTAATGCAGTAATTGTAATTGATTGGCCAAAACAAGTGCTTGTTTTCGTTGTTCGGGAAATAAAAGTACGACCAGCTTGACGTTGGGCTTTCTGAAGGTACTCGTTAAATTGACTAATTTTTTGATTATCAGTTTCGGTTAACTGTTTTTGAAGTGCAAGTTCTCTTAATGGCTCAGGAATATACCGATAAAGAAGAAGATTCATATCAGGTTCTGCAAGTAACTCAAACTCCGGTTTTACTGATATACAAGCAGCCATATATTGCGTTTTGCGTATACCTTCATCAATTAAAAATTCATATCCTTTTAGCCCAATCAGATTTAACCCTGCGTGTAAAAATAATGCCATACCAGGTCGAGAACCTTCCAAAGCCCGTTTTCCTAAATCAAAAGAACCTTTACGCATGGTGTAACAGGCGTTTTTCTCAATTGATGAAGCAAACTGTGGCTCCCGCAGAAACACCATCCCAATACCCATTGGTAAATACAATTGTTTGTGTCCGTCAATGGTCACGGAATCAGCCCTTTCGATACCAGCAAGTTTCAGTCGATGTTGTTCAGAAAAAATGAGTGGACCACCCCAAGCAGCATCGACATGGAAATGAATATTGGCTGAAGAAGCAATCTCTGCTATTTCCCAAAGTGGGTCAACGTTTCCAGAGTCTGTGGTTCCAGCAACACCGACTATAGCAATAATAAGAAGGTTTTGGGCACGACAGTCTGCAACTGCTTGGCGTAATGCTCGTAAGTTTACTTGATTGTTGCTATCAGTGGGAACTTTAATTAAACCTTGTGTACCAATACCCAACAAATCTGCTGCTTTATCAAAAGAGTAATGCATTAATTCAGAGCCAATTATCACTGCTCCCTTATAACCATAAAAATCTAGTGCTGCGGCTAAACCTGATTTTTCTACACCAACAAAATCATCTTTTGCACCCAACAAAGCATTACGAGAACACCAAAGCGCGATGATATTAGCCGCTGTTCCTCCTGAAGCCAAGATACCTAAGGTACTTTGGCTATTTTGAATATGCTGGCTATAAAAATTATCAGGAAAGTTATAAATTAATCGATGCATCATCGCCAAAGCCTGACGTTCGTAAGGACTAAAAGCTTTAGCTGTTTCTATTTTGACGACGTTTTGGTTCATTGCCATCATTAGCTTCGCCAACGGTCGTACAAAACAAGGTAAGGCAGAGGTCATGTGACCGATAAACCTTGGTGAAGATGTGTGTATTGAATTGTCAATAACATTATCCGCTAAATATTCAATATAATTATCGAAGCTATCAGGTTCAACCGGAATTTGACTTTCAGTAAAATTTTCTATTACCTTATTAAAAGCCATATCAGTATTAGCAATACTAGCACCTAAAAACTCATCAACTAGAGTATTTATTTGCACATCCATATCTCTTTCTACAGATACAGAGCCATTGGATGGTGTAAATATTTGTATTACTTTGTCGGAAACTTGAAGTTGTATTTTTTGTTCTGCCTCTACCAAATAATTTTTCTTTGTTATATCTTGTTTATGCTTACTTAATGCCATTATTTTCTCCATAAAGTAATAATCATGCAAATAATCACGCAGAGTCGTAAAGCTAACGCACTCTAAAAATTGTAAATAAATAATTATCTTTTGTTTGTTGCTCCTCGGCGATTTTGTCTTACTTGTTTACGACGCTGGATGGAATCTGTTCTAGTTTTAGTATGATGGTGATGCTCTTTATCAGATATTTTTTCATTGAAGTTAAGTATCTCAGCTAATAAGCTCACAGTTGGTCTTTCATAAATACTGACTACAGGTATATGGATATTTAATTGTTTTTGTAATTGGGAAACAACTTGAATACTCATTAGAGAATTACCTCCTAACTCAAAAAAGTTATCATGAATACCTACGTCATCAATTCCCAAAGTTTGCTGCCAAATATTAGCAACTATTTTTTCTACTTTATTGCAAGCAGGAACATACTCATTTTGTAAATTCCCTCTTGAGTGGAGTGATAAAGAATCTGTATTATTTGATAAATCTTTATCTCTCAAAGACTCAAGTTTAACCCATTGGTCAAGTCTAACTTGCAAGTCCCCGGTTGATACAACAACTTCAGGCACTTCGGATATTGATAATAAACGTTCAAAAGCCTCTACTCCAGAGTTTGATGTCATCAAAAATTTAGACGACAGGTTTGATTTCAAAGCTTCATTCTGTTTCTCTTCTTCAATTCCCCAATCATCCCAGTTAACGCTTGTCCAAGTATAAGAGCTTGTTTGGTTATACTTATAAACAAAAGCATCCATAAAGATGTTTGCTGCGGAATAGGAAATAAACCCTAAACCTCCTAATACTGATGCTAATGATGAGGTTAATTGACAAAAATCAAGCTCTTGTCCTCGCAAAACTTTTTCTAAAACAAATAGTCCATGTACTTTGGGGTCAAACTGTGATTGCGCTTCCGATTTGACAGTTTCCACAATAGAGCAGTGTGCATTTGACGCATTCCCTGCTGCGTGTATCACTCCATTAATTCTACCAAACTTTGCGGAAGCGGTCGCAATTACATTGGACATTTGTTGCTCGTTAGCGACATCAGCACTGATAACTAAAACCTCAGCACCATTAGCTTCTAGTTCCTGTACTTTGCGAATCTTATAACTGACGCTATCCTGTTCATCATGAGATAAAAGCCATTCTTGCCACTTTTCTTTTTCGGGAAGACCTTTTCGTCCAACTAAAATCAATTTTGCACGCACTGTCTGAGCTAGGTAATTTGCCAATACTAAACCAATATTACCGAGTCCACCAGTTATTAGGTAAACTCCCCCTTCCCGCAATTTAGTTTTAGCAGCAACACTTTCATTTAATGAAATAGGCTCGTATGTTTGAACCCAGCGATGATGTCCACGGTAGGCAACAATGTTGTCAGTTGGCTTGGTTGTAAATTCTGCTAGCAAATAATCCACCATTTTATCTGAAAGCTGACTTTGAGAATTTGTCTTAGAATTTGTTAGCAAAATATCAAAGCAGCAACAGGTAATGTTAGGATACTCCTGAGGAATTACCTTACATGGGCCAAGTAGTGTTGCTTTAGAGGGACATAATTCTTCTAAACCAGTAACATCATATATATTGCTGGTGATAACCATTAGTTTTATTAACTCAGTTATATTCTGTTCTCCTAAAGCTTGTGCTAAGAACAGTAGACTATAGAAGCCGAGATCTTGGCAATCCTCAAAAAAATTATACTCTGACTGTTCATCTAGTTTTTGGTTTGCTAAAACTTCGTTGGGTGTGATGCTCCAAAAATGTAAAATCTCCTGTGGAGTCCAATTTTGTTCTCCTAGTGTTTGCAGCAAAGTATGATAGTCATCTGGTTGTTGGGGATTAATTGCATAAGTAGAGTCACTGAGTTTTACAAATGTCTCTGCTACTTTGACGGAAATTACATCCTGACCCTGTTGCTGAAGTCGTTCGACAATTTTTTCTCCTACCCCATATGTATCGACAAACACTATCCAGCATGACTTTTGTTCCGCCAGTTTTTGCTTTTGAAAAAGTTCAATCGGTGTAAATTCTTTCCAGCGAGGAACGTAAAACCAGTCGGTAATATCTGGCTTCCTATCTGAAGCATTTTGCTGCGACATCATAGCCAAAGTGGCATTTTTATTTACTTCAATCCAGTAACGCTTGCGCTCAAATGGATAAGTAGGTAAAGGTATACGATGGCGTTTTTCATCTACGTAATAACCAGACCAATCAATTTGAACTCCTAGCAACCACAGCCGTCCTAAGGTGTTGAGTAAAAATGCTACATCTGGCTGTGTCTCCTGAGGATGGCGTATTGAAGTTAGTACCACCAAATTATCTGCTTGATGTTGTTTCGCTAAACTACTTAACGTTCTTCCCGGCCCAACTTCCAACAGTATTCGCTCTGGCTGTTTGAGCAACTCTGTTACTCCTAAACTAAAGCGCACTGGTTGTCTTAAATGTCTCGTCCAATAGTTGGGGTCTGTTGCTTCGGTTGCGGTAATCCAAGTTCCGCTAATATTAGATACAAAGGGAATTTTTGGTGGATTCAGTTTGACTTTTTGTAACAACTGAGCAAAAGAGTCAATGATGGGTTCCATCATTTGAGAATGAAAGGCGTGAGAAGTATGTAATAGTCTACAATTTACACCTACTTGTTGTAGTTCTTGTTGCAATTCTTTTATTGCTTTTGTTGAGCCTGACACTACGCAAGAAGAAGGTGAATTGCTTGCAGCTAGAGAGATTTTTTCTTCCAGCAATTGTTGCACTTCTTGCTCTGCAAGCTGAATTGAGAGCATTGCACCACCAGGTAACTGCTGCATTAGTTTTCCCCGTGTTGCTACTACTTTAAGTGCATCTTCCAAAGAGAAAACTTCAGCCAGAGTTGCTGCTACATACTCCCCTATACTGTGACCAATCATAACAGATGGGCGAACGCCCCAAGCCATCCACAATTTAGCCAGAGCGTATTCAATTACAAACAATGCTGGTTGAGTAATTGCTGTTTGTTGCAATTTTTCTGTAGCCTCTTGAGCTTGTTCTATGCTGGGATAGAGGATTGTACGTAGGTCTAGTCCTAAGTGGGGTTTGAGTAGTTCGCAGCAGTAATCAACTTGCTTTTTAAATATGATTTCATTTTCGTATAATTCTCGACCCATATTTATGTACTGGGAACCCTGCCCAGAAAACATAAATACTAAGTCGCGATTGCAGGGTTCTTGATAGGATGTAAATACTTGTTGTTGGTCTAGAGGATAAAGTGCTTTCACACAATCTTTCAGGTCTTGGCAAACTACCATCCGACGGTGGTTAAAATTCCACCGACCTACCTGCAAAGTGTGTGCAACATCGGCAATATTTAAATTTGGATACTGTTGTAGATAATCAGCTAAATTTTTTGTAGCAGTTTCTAATGCTGTGCTGGTTTTGGCTGAAAGTAATAATAACTGGTAAGGTCGAGAAGATAGAGAGAAAATATATCGCGTCTCTACAACCGGAGCTTCTTCTAGAATTACATGGGCATTTGTTCCACCAAAGCCAAAGGAACTAACACCCGCACGACGAGGAGTGTCGTTAGTTTTCCACTCAGATAATTTTTTATTGACATAAAAGGGACTATTGGCGAAATCAATTTGGGGTGATGGTTCTTCAAAGTTCAAACTAGGAGGAATTTGTTTGTGTTTGAGAGCTAGTACGGTTTTAATTAAGCCTGCGACCCCAGCAGTTGAGTCTAAGTGCCCAATGTTTGTTTTCACAGAACCAATGCGACAAAATCCTTTCTTCTGAGTTTTTGTTCTAAAAGCTTGTGTTAATGCAGCAATTTCAACGGGGTCACCAAGAGATGTTCCTGTTCCATGTGCTTCAATATAGCTAATAGTGTCAGGTTCGACCTCAGCCATAACTTGAGCGGCTCTGATTACCTTTGCTTGGCCATCTATGCTGGGTGCTGTGTAGCTAACTTTGTTTGACCCATCATTATTGATAGCGGAACCTTTGATAATGGCATGAATACAATCTCCATCTGCTATTGCTTCTTCTAAGCGCTTTAGAACTACAAGACCCAAACCTCTTCCTTTGACAGTTCCTGCTGCGTTTGCATCAAAAGCACGGCAATGTCCGTCGGGAGATTCAATTCCTCCCTGTTGATATAAATAACCATCTGCTGTTGATATTGAAACTCCTCCTGCTAGAGCCATATCACATTCACCACTGAGCAAACTTTGGCAGGCTAAATGTACAGCAACGGCGGAGCTTGAACAGGTGGTTTGAACTGCGTAACTCGGTCCTTGCAAGTTTAATTTATAAGAAGCAAGTGTAGTAACGTAATCTGGAGAAGTTCCTTTTTCTATTTGCTTATCACCTACAGAGGCTATAAGCTCGTAATTTGAATAAATATTAAGTAGATAGCTACCAAAACTTGTACCAGCGTAAACTCCAATTGGTTTTTTGTAGACCTCGGAGCTATAACCAGCGTCCTCAAGTGCTTTCCATGAATGCTCCAAGAAAAAACGAAGCGAAGGGTCCATGACCTCTGCTTCTCTGGGGCTGATGTCGAAAAATGAAGCGTCAAACAAGTCTATCCCTTCGACTACACCTTCTGCTTTAACATAATTTGGGTCGTTTATTAAGTCAGCATCTACACCTAAATCTTTTAATTCTTGGTCAGTAAATCTGTGTATTGATTCTATACCGTCTCGGAGATTTTGCCAGAATTTATCGATGTTTTCAGCGTCTGGGAAGCACCCGCTCATGCCGATGATAGCTATTTCTAGACCTGTTTTGTTATTAGCGTTTTCTAAATTTGTCATAATATGAAGCTCATGCAAAGGCGCGAAGAATTTAATTGGGTTTTGTGGTGGGTGGTTAGGGTTTGATATTAAATAGTTTGTTTTTTTTGTGATAAGCGTTGTTTTAGTCTTGCTTTACCTGCTTCTAACTTTTCATTTAATTCGTTACTTTGGTTTGTGAAGGTTTCGTCATCTTCTCGGTTTAAATATTGGGATATTGAGCTGATTGTTGGGTATTTAAATAGGTCAGTTATTGCTAAGTCGGCTTTAAATAGTTCTTTTAGTTTGCTATAAACTTGAAGTACATTTAGCGAATGACCACCGAGGTCGAAGAAGTTATCTTGAATGCCGACTTTTTCTACCTTAAGTATTTTTTGCCATATTTCGGCAACTGCACGCTCCATTTCGTTTCTTGGTACTACGTAAGCTGCTTCTAGTTTTGGGCGAAGATTATCTGGCTTGGGTAGAGCTTTACGGTCTATTTTTCCGCTGGGTGCTAATGGAAGGTTTTCTAATATAATAAAGGCTGAAGGTAGCATGTGGTCTGGTAATTTTTCTTTTAAGAAGCTACGCAGTTCACTAATGCTAGGAATTGGTTCTGTCTTGGCTACCAGATACGCAACTACTTGTAAATTACCTGGTTCTTCTTCATAAACTATAACTACATTTTCACGTACATTTGGGTGTTGACCTAGAAATGTTTCAATTTCTCCAAGTTCTACACGGAAGCCACGAATTTTTACTTGATGGTCGATGCGTCCGAGAAATTCTATATTTCCGTCAGGAAGCCATCTTCCTAAGTCTCCAGTTTTGTAGATTAAATCTTCGCGATTTTCTGGTAAGGTTTTGGTTGTATTTGTAAATGGGTTAGGAACGAAACTTAAGTTAGTTTTTTCTTGATTTTTCCAGTAGCCAGCACCCACACCAATTCCTGATACACAAATTTCTCCAGGGACACCAATGGGTAATAGCTGCATTTCTCTATCAATTATGTAGAGATTTAAGTTGGCTAAGGGTTTACCAATTGGAACTGTTCGTTGGTTTTCAGGGAAAGGTTTGTCAACGATAAACTGGGTGATATCATCGGCTGCTTCGGTGGGACCATATGCATTAGCTATTCGGATTGAGGGATATATATTTAGCCACTCATTTACCCAGTTTACTGATACTGGTTCTCCCACTACCATCATCCATTTTAAATTGGGTAATTTCCTTTCGTGAGTTGGTAATTGGGAAGTATATCCTAGTAAACCTCCAAATAGCGCTGGAACTAATTCAACAACTGTAATTTTTTGTGATTTAAGTACTTTAAATAGCTTTTCAGGGAGAGCAACGGTTTCTATATCTACTATTACTGTGCTTCCACCAATTAGAAGCGGTGCAAGGAATTGCCATACAGATATGTCTGTTGAAGAAGGAGCGCTTTGGAGAAAACAAAATTCTTCATTTAACTCTAGCTCGTCAAACTGAGCGTAAATATGATTAATCGCACCATCATGTCTAACTATTGCCCCTTTGGGTAATCCTGTGGAACCTGAGGTGTAAAGCATATAAGCTGGGTCTACAGCATCATTGATAGGCTCTAAATTATCCCTAGATAGGTCGTCAAGATTAATTTCATCTAAATAAATTATAGACTTTAACTGCGAACTATCATCAGCAAAGGTTGTTAAGACATTTAATAGTGAATAATCTGTTAAGAGAAATCTTACTTCGCTATTAGATAACATGTACTTAATCCTATTCGCTGGATAAGTACTATCAATGGGTACGTATGCACCCCCTGCTTTGTATATAGCAAGGATAGCGATAAGGAAATTTATATCACGGTCTTTAAAAATGCCTACAAACTCACCTTTGCGGACTCCTAGGCTGTGTAAGTGTCTAGCAAGTTGGTTAGCTTTTTCGTTTAGCTCCTGATATGTGAGTTTTGTTCCTTCGTGAACGACAGCTGTATTGTTTGGTGTTTTACGTACTTGGTTTTCAAATAATTTATTTATTGTCTGCTCAACGGGATACTCTCTAGCATTATTGTTAAATTCCTTTAACAACTGGTGTTTATCTGATTCTTTTAAAAAAACAATATCTGATATTTTTGTATTAACGTTGTTAATAATACTTTCAATAACATTAATGTAATATTTACTTAACAATATAATATTTTTATCTAAGAATAAATTCTCTTTGTACTTCACATTAGCAGTGATAGTTTCGCCGTTAACTGCAAATGAAAATGTAATATCATTATTAAGTTGTTTGAAATCATTTTTATTATGAATATTTTCTAACAAAATTACTATGTCAAAAATTGGACAGCGATTAGAACTTGTTGGTAGCTCTAATAATTTAATCAATTCATCAAAGTGATAATTTTGATGACTATAGGCAGCTATTGTGGAATCTTGAACTTGAAAAAGAAAATCTTTGAATGAAATTTTAGGTTCTACCTGAGTACGTAAGGGAATAAATTTGCTATTTTGGCAATTATTGTCGCTAAATTTTTCATATACTGGAATTCCAACAATAATATCATTATTTCCAGTAAATTTTTGTAGCAATATGCTTAATACAGATAAAAGCAGCAAGTATATTGAAAAGTAAGAACCTTTAGTCAGCTTGAGAATGGTTTGAGATAAATTGCTTGATAATTCAAAACTATAACATTTAGCTTCGCCATTTTCAGATAACGGTCTAACATAATCCAGCATTATATTTGTTTCTGGAAGTTCTCCCGATAGCTTGTTTAACCAATAAATTTTATTGGAGAATAAATTATCATTTTTCAATGTTTCAGTAATCATTATGTTAGCTCATTTAGGTTATTGTTTCACAGATATTAGTAGCTAAATATATTTTTATGTACAATCATTAAAGGCTTTTTTAATAATTGAACAACCAGTTTGCAAGGTAGACATTTCAATTATTAATGGTGGTAAAATTTTAATGACTGTATCATTCCTACCAGCCAGTTCAATTATTAATCCTAGTTCAAAGCAACGAGAGGTAATTTTTTTAGCAAAACTGTTACCGCCAAAATCTTTAACATCAATACCCCAAATCATGCCTATTCCGCGTATTGCTATGTTTTCGCTCATTGATGCGATTTCTTGAGTAAGGAAATTTTTCAAGAAAAACTCTTTGGTTTTAACTTCCTGCTCTAAATTACTACTCTCTCTATACTCTAGAGCCGCTGTTCCCCCTACAAATGCTAACTGATTACCTCTGAAAGTACCATTATGCTCGCCCGGCTCCCATATATCTAGCTCTGGTTTAATCAATAATAGTGACATTGGGAACCCATATCCACTTATGGATTTAGATAGTACTACCATATCGGGAACTATACCAGCCCTTTCAAAGGAAAAGAAAGACCCTGTTCGACCGCAGCCAACCTGAATATCATCACAAATTAATAAAATATCATGCTCATCGCATAATTTTTTTAGCCGTTGCATCCACTCTATGGGAGCTACAACAACTCCACCTTCTGCTTGGACTGTTTCAAAAACTATTGCAGCTGGTTTTTCAATTCCAGAGTTGGCATCATTTAAAACCGATTCTATATACTTTATAGTATCAAAACTTTCCATGAATCCATAGGGATAAGGCATGAATGTAACATTGCTTAATGCACCAATTGCCCCTGCCTTAATTCCCACATTACCACTAATTGATAAGCTACCCAAAGTCATCCCGTGATATGCTCCCATAAAGGAGAATATACCCGGTCTTTTTTTGACTTTTCTTGCTAACTTTAAAGCTGCTTCAACTGCATTTGTTCCAGTTGGACCGCAAAATTGAATTCGGTAATCTAGTTTTGTTGAATTTAGTACAACTTCAGAAAATTTTACTAGAAATCTCTCTTTAGCTGATGTATACATATCTAAACTATGTGTAATTCCATCAGCATCTAAATAAGACATGACTTTTTGTTTTATATAGTCATGATTATGCCCATAATTTAAAGCCCCTGCACCTGCAAAAAAATCAATGTATTCTTGTCCCGATTCTGCATAAACTGTAGAACCTTTAGCTCTGTGAAATACCGCAGGGAAACTTCGGCAATAACTTCTGACGTTGGATTCACACTTTTCAAATATATTCATGGGATTTTATGAGTTGAGGAGGAACTTGATTGCGTTGCTGTTTATACTTATTTTTTTAAGATACGTAATTTAAATAAGATTTATAAAATTTAAAAATTATTTGAGGAGGAACTTTGAGTACTAAACCCATAGCTAATAATAAGTTATAATATGAATTTTGGATTGGCATACCTTTTGCAATAGCGGCTAAACCATTCAAGGAACTTTTTGGAGTATGCCAATCAATATTAAAGGAAATCGACATATCAAAACTTCTCACATGATGTAAGGTTCCAGGAGGCATGTATAAAATATCTCCAGGATTTACAATAAATTTAATTGGTTTGGCATTTTTATATTCAGGATATTTATTAAAATCTGGATTTTCTGGGTTTACCAGAAACCATCGCCACCCTTGACGATAACAATATTTGGCATCTTCAGGTAGTAATATGGTAAATTGTTTACGTCCAACAAGTTGGAAAAAAATGTTGTTAGTCAGAAGACAATCAAAATGTAGTGGAGTAAGGCTATTAGAAGCTCCAATAAAGAATTGACAGTAACGCCACCATTTGTACCAATACCATTTTGGTAAATAATCTAAAGGAAATGGTTGAACGTCTGCTATGAGTGAAGGTATTAAGCTGAATAATGGTAAGTCGTGGCAATATGGCGGTGGGGGATTATTATGAGAATCTGCTTCGTAATTTTCTATTAATTCTATGTATTTTTCCATTGTTAGACTACATATTTCAATTCCTTTATCACTAAATCTCTTTGCGTAAAGATTGAGGGAAGGCGATAGTTGTTTTAAGTATTTTAATGACCATTTATCCAAGCTATCCCAGTTTTGAATAACTCCAGAAATAATTACTGGTTTTCCCTGTTCAACATAATTTTTTTTAAATTCATTACTTGAAAGCTTATATCTTCTTTCTATCTCCGACGAAATAATCATCTGTTAATCCTTTTTACTATCATCAGTTTTTGCAAAATTAATAGAAATGTTTCACTTACTGGTGGCAGTGTATTTTTTTACTAACAAATTGAAGCTATTTGAAAATCAAATAGTGCTTCTTTTTCTAAATATTTTGATATCTGTTGTTGTTGTTGTCTCAAAAATGGTAAGTCTTGAATTTTGATATAAGGATTAGTCATTATGTCTTTTAAGAGTATTTGAAAATCTCTCAGTATTCCAGTAATTGTAGCGATATCAAATCTGCGAGCATCATAGGAAGCTGCTACTATAATTTCTGCTTCTGGATATATAACTAAATTCAAAGGATAGTTATTTCTGTAATAAGTCCCAGTAGCTTCAAATTCTATATTTCCTTTCCAATCTAATACAAATTGGCTAACTGGAAGGTTTTCAACCACAACAATCGTTTCAAACATCGGTAAGTTTCGGGGTATTTCACTCCACCCTTGAATTTGTGTCAGTGGACTGTATTCATGATGACGCGCTTCTACTAATTGAGTCTGAAAATTTTGTAGCCATGACAATAACTGTTGTTCGGTATTTAATTTAACATTAATTGGTAAGGTATTTATAAACATACCAACAATTGATTCTACTTTGGCTAAGTCCACCGGTCTTCCTGTGACAGTGCATCCATAGATTATATTGTTACGACAAGTGTAACGGCAGAGGAGAATAGACCAAATTCCATGAACTAATGTAGCAAGGGTAAGACGATTTTGTGTAGCAAAAGATAGTAGTGCTTTTGTAGTTGCTGATGATAGTTTAATTCTCTCTTCATCGTACCTTTCTTTTTGGTTAGGTAATTGGTCATTTTCTATATAGGTTATGGGAGTTGGCGCTTTAACTCCTTTTAATACTTGCCGCCAATAAGTCTCGGTCTTGTCTATATCTTGTTGCTGCAACCAGTCGATATAATTCCTAAAAGGAGGAACTGGCGGTAAATTAACTTTTTTGCATTCACAAAGTGCTTCGTAAATTTGCAAGCATTCCTCTAATATTATCGGACCAGACCATCCATCTACGGTTATATGGTGATTGCTCCAAATAAATTCATAACGCTCATCAGCAAGACGAATTAAAGTCAGGCGCATTAGGCACGGTTGGGAAAAATCAAAACATAATTTGCGGTCGCTCTCTAGAAATAATTTTAATTTTTCTTGCTGTTCTGTTTGCTCAACACCACGCCAATCGTATTGATTTAAGGTGATTTTTACCTGTTTATAAACCACTTGTAACGGATTATCGATGTCTTCCCAGTAAAATCCTGTACGCAAAACTGTATGTCTATCTACAACTTGTTGCCAAGCTTGCTCAAAAGCCTCTATATTTGGATTACCATGTAAAGTTAAGGTATGGTGAAAAAAATATAACGCTGACTCGCTTGCGTACAAACAGTGGAATAGCATACCTTTTTGTACGGGTGTAAGTTCATATATATCCTCTATATTTTCTGTTTTCATTGTGCTTTTTTCTCACTTACTTGGTTGATTTTTGCTAGCAATTTGTCTAAATTTTCTTGGTTCAAGTTAGCCCTTGGAAAGCGGGAAGGGGTATACTGTTTTTCTTCAATAGGTTGACAGTTGATAGGTGTCGTTTGTACTTCTGCTACTCTTAAATTATTTTCAGCTTCCTTAGTTTCTGCCATAAATGCCACTGTTGCTAATTCAGCAATAGTCTGATGCTGAAACATTTGTTGAGAAGTTAGCTTTAAACCTAATTGGTTCGCTTTGGCAACAATTTGAATTGTAATAATAGAATCTCCTGCCAACTCGAAAAAGTTATCGTAAATGCCGACTTTCTCAATTCCTAAAAATTGTTGCCAAATTTTAGCAAGGGTCTGCTCGACTTCGTTACCGGGAGCAATATAAGCATTTGCTAAGTTTGGACGTGGATGGTTAGATTTAGAAAGACTGCTTCCTGATATCTCTTCTAAAAGCGCTAATTCCTCTTCTAAGGAATTGGAGGAATTGTTCTGTTCAATTAGGATTTGCAGGTCTTGTGTTGATACAGCAATTTGGGGAAAGCGACTAGCCAAAATTCGACTAAACGCATTAACACCCTCTTTAGATAGCATACCTTTTTTAAGGTCTTCTTCACGCTTTTGTTTTAGCTTTTCTGATACTAAAGTCTCAACTGCCATTCCCACTTCTTGCCAAGTACACCAGTTAATTGCAACTGTAAATTGACCTGATTTGGAAGCATGATGAGCGTATGCATCGAGAAAAGCATTCGCTGCACAGTAATCAACCTGTCCAAATTCGCGCAAGATAGAACTTAAAGATGAGCAAAGAACAAAAAAATCAAGCTTTAGATGTTGGAAAATTTCTTCCAGTACTAGCATACCCTTTACTTTTGGAGCTAATACATTAGTTGCAATTTCCGGTGTTTTAAGTTGAATAACACCACCTCCAGCATTCCCCGCTGCATGAATAACACCATTAATTTGGCCAAATTTTGCTGTAGCGTTCGTAATTGCATCGTACATTTGTTGCTCGTTGGTAACATCAGCTCTGATAATCAGCACCTCAGCACCGAAAGCTAAAAGAGCCTGTAATTTACGAATTTTGCGGCTGATACTATTTTCTTCATCATGAGTTGCCAGCCATTCTTGCCACTGGTCTTTTTCGGGAAAACTTTTACGTCCAACTAAAATTAATTTTGCTTGTACCTTTTGAGCTAGATATTCTGCTAGCACTAAACCAATACCACCAAGCCCACCTGTAATTAAGTAAACTCCTCCTTCCCTCAACTTAGCTTTGCTATTAATACTTTGCTTTAATTGTACAGGCTCGTATGTTTGAATCCAACGATGATGACCGCGAAAAGCAACTATGTTCTCAGTTGGCTGTACTGCAAATTCTGCAAGTAAGTAATCTATCAATTTCTGTGATGGTTCGGTTCCTAATTTTGGAATGACCACATCAAAGCAACAGCAGCTAATGTTGGAATATTCCTGTGGAATTATTTTGCACGGTCCAAGTAATGTAGCTTTTTCAGGGCAGAGTTTTTCTTCACCAGTAACATCATATATATTACTGGTAACAGCCATTATTTTTATTGGCTCAGTTATATTTTGTTTCCCCAAGGCTTGCGCCAAGAAAAGTAGGCTGTAGAAACCGAGATTTTGCCAATCTTCAAAAAACTGATGCCGTGATTTTACATCTTCGTTTAGCTGTCTATCTGGTAAAGCATCGCTGGGTGTGATGCTCCAAAAGTGGGCAATTCCTTGGGGAATTTTATCTTGTTGTTTTAGTGTTTGGAGTAAGATGTTGTAGTCATTTAGCTGTTGAGGATTAATCTCATATTCATAATCACTAAATTTAGCAAATGTTTGTGCAACCTTAACCCTAACGACATTATGACCTTGCTGCTTGAGCCGTTCGACAATTTCGGCTCCGACTCCATAGGTATCGGTGAATACTATCCAGCATAGCTTTTGTTGTTCAGGCTGTTCTTTTTCTAAGAACAAATCCAAGGGTATGGATTGTTTCCATACTGGAATATAAAACCAATCAGTAATATCAGATTTTTTGTCCAACTGTTTTGGAGGTACTGAAGGCAAGATAAAATCAGGGCTTGCCTCAATCCAGTAACGCTGGCGCTCAAATGGATAGGTCGGTAAAGGGATACGCTTGCGCTGCTCACGAGCATAAAAGCCAGCCCAGTTTATTTCCCATCCTGTTAGCCAAAGCCTCAAAAGCGTATTGAGCAAAAATGCTACATCCGAAACTTGTTCTTGGGGATGTCGTAGGGAAGTTAGTACTACAGCAGATACTACAGCAGAGGTAGCTCCTTGCCGCTTGACAAACGTGGTTAATGTCCTTCCTGGGCCAATTTCTAAAAGTATTCGCTCCTCGAGCAATTGGGCGATTCCCTCGTTAAACAGTACAGGTTGCCGTAGATGAGTAGCCCAGTAGTTGGGGTCGGTTGCCTCTTCTGCCGTGATCCATTTTCCGGTAACGTTGGATATAAATGGAATTTGAGGCGGTTTCAGATTGACTTTTCTCACCTGCTGTGCAAAAGGTTCTACAATCGGCTCCATCATTTGGGAATGAAAAGCATGAGAGGTATGCAGGCGGCGGCAATCTACACCTTGCTCAGTCAAGCGATTTTGCAATGCTTCTACCGCATCAGTAGTACCTGAAACCACACAAAGAGATGGTGCATTGCTAGCTGCTAGGGAAAGTTCTGAACCCAACATAGGTTCTATTTCTTTAGCACTTAGAGAAACAGAAAGCATCAACCCTGGCTCAATTTGTTGCATTAGTCGCCCGCGAATTACGACTAAAATTAGCGCTTCTTCTAAAGAAAAGACACCTGAAATACAAGCGGCTACGTACTCGCCGATACTATGACCTATCATAGCTTGCGGATGGACATCCCACGCCATCCATAGTTTAGCAAGCGCATATTCGATGACAAATAGCGCGGGTTGGGTTAGAAAAGTTTGTTTAAGTTTTTCTTTTGCAGTTTCTTGTGTAGTGGGATAAAGTATATCTTTCAGATCTAAATTTAAATGTGGCTTAAGTAATTCGCAGCAGCGGTCTACTTGCTCCCGAAAAATAGTTTCCGTTTCATATAGCTCCCGTCCCATGTTTACATACTGCGCTCCCTGTCCAGGGAACATAAATACAATTTGACGGTTACAATTTTCCGAATAATTGCTGAAAATTCCTTGTTGGTTTGGCGCTGTTAGTATTTGAACAGCATCTTGAATATCACGACACAGTAACGCTCGACGATGGTTAAAATTTCGACGACCAACTTGTAAGGTGTAAGCTATGTCAGCAAGATTAGTATGAGGATGTTGTGTTAAATAATTAGCAAGATTAGTTGTGGCAGACTCTAAAGCCGTTTTGGTTTTCGCTGAAATGACCAACAACTGCCAAGGACGAGAAGGACTTTCTTTGGTTACAAAAACTGGGGCTTCTTCCAGTATTACATGAGCATTAGTACCGCCAATACCAAAAGAACTAACTCCTGCACGTCTAGGATATTTATCAGCTTTCCATTCGGAAAGTTTGTTGTTTACATAAAAGGGGCTGTTTGCAAAATCAATTTGAGGATTTGGTTTCTCAAAGTGTAAGCTGGGAGGAATTTGTTTATGTTTAAGAGCTAAGACGGTTTTTATCAAGCCTGCTACTCCAGCAGCAGCATCTAAATGTCCTATGTTTGTTTTGAGCGAGCCAATTGCACAGAAATTTTTATTTTTAGTACTACTTTGAAAAACTTGTGTTAGTGCAGCGATTTCAATCGGGTCTCCTAAAGTAGTTCCTGTTCCGTGGGCTTCAATATACGTAATCGTTTCTGGTTCAACCTCCGCTACAACTTGCGCTGTTTTGATAACTTTAGCTTGACCGTCTATACGTGGTGCTGTATAGCTAACTTTGTGTGAGCCATCATTATTTGTAGCAGAACCTTTAATAACAGCATGAATAAAATCTCTGTCTCTTAAGGCATCTTCTAATCTCTTGAGAACTACAATTCCTACACCTTCCCCGATAACAGTTCCCTGTGCTTTGGCATCAAAGGCACGGCAATGTCCATCAGGAGACTCAATACTTCCCTCTTTATAAAAATAACCTTCTTTTCTTGATGCGCTGATTGAAACACCTCCAGCTAAAGCTACATCACATTCTCCATTCAATAAACTTTGGCAAGCTAAATGAACGGCGACTAATGATGTTGAGCAGGCAGTTTGAACTGTATAACTAGGGCCAGTTAGGTTAAGTTTATAAGAAGTACGTGTAGAAAGGTAGTCTTTATCGCAAGCTATTGATAGCTGGCGTTCATCCACTGAGATAATCTTTCGATTTAAATAAATGTTAAGTAAATAGCTGCTTAAATTCGCTCCCGCAAAGACGCCTATTAAACCTTTGTCTGTTTCAGATTTGTATCCTGCGTTTTCTAGAGCTTCCCATGCACACTCTAAGAAAATACGGTGTTGTGGGTCAGTAATTTCCGCCTCTCTGGGGTTAAAGCCAAAAAATGAAGCATCAAAAAGTTCTGCGTCTTCTAATACTGCTTTTGCTCTGACATAATTAGGGTCGCTCAATAAAGCAGCATTTATTCCTGAAGATAACAGTTCTTCGTCAGTGAAAAAAGAGATTGACTCTACACCATTTCGCAAATTTTGCCAAAATTCTTCAACATTTTTAGCTTGAGGAAATTTTCCTGCTAAACCTATAATTGCAATTTCTGAACCGTTGGTAGAATTTGATGCAGTTGAAATACTCATTACTTCTTTGCTCCTTACTTGCTTTCAACTGATTTCATTTTTTGTAGGCGTTTTCTTTGTTGCGCTTTACCATCTAAAATTTTCTCTGTTTGAATATCAGCTTCCTGTAAAGATGTTGTTTGATTTGGAGATGAGCTTAAATATCCTGCTAAAGAACTGATGGTGGGATATCTAAATAAATCAAGGGTTGATAGCTCTGTTTTAAATATTACCTGCAATTGGCTGTGAACCGTAACTAAGAGTAATGAATGACCGCCAATTTCAAAAAAATTATCGTGAATGCCTATTTTCTCTATATTTAAAGCTTTTTGCCAAATAGAAGCAATAGTCTTTTCAACCTCAGTTTGCGGTACTACATAAGCAGCTTCTAATTCCGGACGAAGATTGTTTGGAATCGGCAATGCTTGACGGTCTACCTTACCATTGGATGTTAGTGGTAGTCCCTCTAATATCATAAAGGCTGTTGGTATCATATGGTCAAGCAATTTATTTTGCAAGAAGCTACGCAGCTCAGGAATTGTTAGAGTTTGTTCTGGATGAAGAGTCACATAGGCTACTAAAGTTTGCTTTCCAGGTTTATCTTCCCGAATGATGACTACGCTTGCTGATACCGATGGATGATTATTAATAGCTGCTTCAATCTCTCCCAGTTCGACGCGGAATCCTCGTATTTTTACTTGGTTATCGATTCGACCTATATACTCAATATCTCCAGTAGGTAAGTGACGGACTAAATCACCTGTTTTGTAAAGGCGATCGCCCTCGTTGTTACTAAAAGGATTGGGGATAAACTTAAGGGCTGTTAATTCAGCTTGATTAAGGTAACCTCTGGCTAGTCCAATTCCAGCAATATGCAATTCACCCGGTACACCAATTGGTACTGGTTGCAAGTACTTGTCTAAAACGTACAATTGCGTGTTAGCAATAGGTTTACCAATAGGTATGGAACCCGAAGAACCTTTACCTACAGGAACTTGGTAAACGCAACAACCGACTACTGTTTCTGTGGGACCGTACTCGTTGACTAATATTGTATCAGGAGCTACATCTTGCCAGAAGGTAATATTTTCAGCTAATAAATTTTCCCCACCAATAATGAAAGCTTTGGTTTTATTCGCTATATTTTCCTTTGACAACTGCTGCTTAAGTAACTCCAAATGAGCAGGGGTAATTTTCACTAAACTCAAATTAGAGCTTTTACTTAAAGCTTGGGAAAGAGCTTCTATACCTTGCTCTTCTGGTAGTAATTCTACTGCACAACCCACTAGCAAAGGTGACAGAAGGCTGGTGATTGTTAAGTCAAAACCTAGAGGAGAGTGAACTAAAGTTCCAACTCCTTGCTCTACTGCGTATGCTTGGGTACACCAACTTAAGTAGTTGACTAATCCTTGATGGGGAATTAAAGTCCCCTTGGGTTTACCAGTAGAACCAGAGGTGTAAATGACGTAAGCTAAATTGAGTTCACTTATTTTGGTAACTGGATTTTCTGTCTGTTGCTGGTTTACAAGTGGTAAATCCCTGTCTATGCAAATAATTTTAATTTCATTTTCAGGTAAGTTTGCCATTAAATGCTCTTGTGTAAGCAGCACTGGCATTTGAGAATCGTTTAGTATAAAAGCCTTTCTTTCTAATGGATAGTTGGGGTCAACAGGTACATAGGCACCACCAGCTTTCAAGATTGCTAAAAGCGCAATGACCATCAAAGGCGAACGCTCGACACAAATTCCCACCATTATATCTGGTCTGACACCCAATTGTTGCAGGTAGTGGGCTAACTGATTAGCACGGGTGTTTAACTCGTGATAGGTTAATTGCTGATTTTTATAAACAACAGCAATATTGTCTGGTGTGCGTTCTAATTGTTCTTCAAAAAGTTGATGTAAACATTTATTCTTTGGGAAATTAGTCTTTGTATTATTGAATTCAGCTAATAACTGTTCTTTTTCATCACCATTCAGTATTTGTAATTGACTTAGTGATGTGTATGGATTATTAATTGCACTTTCTAAAAGAGTTAAAAATTGTTTTGCTAAACATTCAATATCTTTTTGTAAAAATAAATTAGAATTATAGTGCCACTCGGCTTTTAAAGAGTTCTCTTTAAGTATAAATGATAGCTTTACATTGAATTTATCAAAGCAAACATATTCTTCAGAGATAGAAAATGTAACTTTATCGTTAGCCAAAACGTTATAATATTGCTTTTCAAAATCAAAACAGAAGGGAAAGAAAGGTACATTATTAACAACTTTATCCGCTCCTAATATTTGCTCCCAAGTAAAATAATCTTGCCATTCATACGCTTCATTTTGAGCAAGAGCAATTTGCTCTAAAACTTGATGAAACTGTAATCTGCCTTCTAAATGACAGCACACGGGCACATATTTAGCAAACAATCCCAATATTTTCTGAAGTTCTTCTTCTGTTCTACCATCGCAAATAGTACCAACTACCATATCTGACACACCAGTGAGACGCCAGAGCAGCATTTGCCAGCAAGCTAGTAAGAGTGCTGTTTGTGAAGTATTAAATTTTTGAGCGAAGGTGTCAATTTGTGATTTTAATTGAGTAGAAATTGTGTTAATAAAAACCTGAGGTTTAAATTTACCTTCTCCGGAATATATATTTTCGTTTGGCAGTTTTAAGTTGAAAATATGGGCTATATCTTTTTGTTGCCAGTACTCTGTGCCAATTTCTGCCTCTTTTGCTTCTAGTAATTCATTTTGCCACTCCGAGAAAAAAATATATTGTAATTTTTCATTTTTTATTATGTCAGGATGAAAATTTGCAGAGTAAGCATAGCTGATTTCTGCCACTAAGTTTTTTAGTGAGGCTGCATCTGCGTAAAAAGAAGGTAAGTTTAATAACAATATATATTTAAATTCTGACAGAATAACTAAAGAGACCTGTAATAAAAATGATTGTTCAAAGTCAAAATTTTGTAGCTTAGCAGATTTTAATAATAAAACAGCTTCTTTTTGTTCTTCAGGCGTAATTTTTCTAAAGTCTTGTTGTTGTATTAATAAATTATCACCATTCTCAATTACTTGTAGTGGGGTATTCAACCCTGCTAAGCAACGAAAACTTGTGCGAAGAATTTGATGTTGTTCGACAACAGATTTTAAGGTATTTTTCAAAAAATCAACATTTAAATTACCTGTAATTTCTACTGTACATAAAGACCGATAAGGAAAACCATCTGTAGCTTTCTGTAATAGCCATAGATGCTTTTGCTGTGGTGAAACTTGAAAACCGTGAATCGCTTCATTCTTCATGATAACTACAGTACTTATTTAAGAAAAATATCAAAAAACTAAAAATTATGTTGAAGTGGCTCACCCATTGCGGTTAAAATTGTTCTTTTACCAGAGTAAGAGTTGCGTCCATGAGCTACTAACATATTATCTAGCATTAATATGTCCCCTTTTTGCCAAGGGTAAATAATTATTTCTTTTTGGTAAGCTTGACGGATTTCTTCGATAACTGAATTTTCAATAGGAGAACCATCACCATAAAAAGTGCTATAGGGTAAATCTTCTTCTGTAAACTCGCTTAAGAATTTTTCTCGGAATTGTGTTTGTAAACTCGACACATGCCAAAAAACAGTATGATTAAACCAAACCATTTCACCTGTTTTAGGATGCTGTGCTATTGCGGGACGAATTTGACGAGTTCTTAAACGATTGTTATCCTTCCACTCTAACTCAATGTTAGCGTTACGACAATACTCTTCCATTACCGTTTTATCTGTAGTATTAAAAGCTTTTTGCCAAGATAAACCAAATCCATCTCCATAGTTACGAACTAACATCCATCCTTTTTCATGAAAGCATCGTCTGATGCGAGGGTTAATACGTTGAAAGACTTTTCTAACGTCAGCAATAGGAGTTTCTCCACCTTGATTAGCTGGCTCTATACAGCAAAACCATATTTTCATTGGATAGGTACTGGCATAGGAAGACTCATTATGTAAGAAAATAGTTTGGTCTGCTGGAAACTCGGTAGATGTATAGACTTTTTCGCTTAACTTAGTGCGAGGTGTCGAAGATTCTATATAATTTATTAATTGAGGGCACATAGCGCTAACAAATTGTTCAAAATCTTCTTTTTCGCTAATAGAAAAGCCTCTGAATAAAATTCCTCCATATTGTAATAAATTATTGAAGATAAATTCTTTATTATTCTCAGCCCAGATTGGCAAGTTTAAATCACTTAATTTAGGCGTAATTACCAAAGGTAAATTACCTTCTGGTTTTAAGAAATATTTTGTGACTAATTCTTGTTGAGATAAGTTAATTATCGTAGATTTTGGCTGTGCTTTAAAAGTTTTAAATTTGTGACGACGTGCTTCTTGGAATTCTTGTTGTTTTGCAGCTTGCCTTTGCTTATCTCCTGCCGCTAGTATTTCTATTATAGCTGTTAATTTAATACTAGGTTGAACAAGAACAGCGCGTATAATTGTTTCATAATCTGCAACAATTTTAGCAATTGTGGAAGCATTAAACAAGTCTATCCTGTACTCCAAACTGCCAATTAATCCTTGTTCTGTTTCCCGGAGAGTAAGTAGTAAATCAAACTTAGTTGTACCATTGTCAATATCTTCAGCAATTTTTAAAGTCAAACCCTCCAGTTCCAGTGGAGGTATGGGAGCATTTTGAAGGACAAACTTGTATTGAAACAGAGGTGTACGACTTAAATCTCGTTCTGGATTTAGGGCAGCTACCAACTGGTCAAATGGCATATCCTGGTGGTCATAAGCAGCCAAAGTTACCTCACGAACAAGTTTAAGCAATTCCTTGAAGGTTGGGTCATTAGATAACTTTGTACGTAATACCAACTGGTTAACAAAAAATCCAATAATTTGTTCTGTTTCAGGCAAATTACGATTAGCAACATCAGTACCTATAACAATGTCGTCCTGTCTTGTGTAGTAATGTAACAAAGTATTAAATGTTGCTACTAAAGTCATAAAAAGTGTGACTTCTTCTTTATGGCTAAGTGCTTTAATTTCTTCGCAAAGTTCTTTTGGTAGTTCTAAACGCTGAGAGCTACCGCGAAAACTTTGAATATCGGGACGGGGATAGTCAGTGGGTAATTCCAATATAGGTAAGTTAGCAAGTTGCTGTTTCCAGTAAGATAATTGTGCTGGCATTACCTCATGAAGCAACCACTTACGTTGCCAGCAAGCGAAGTCTGCATATTGTATAGGCAATTCCGGTAAGAGCGAAGGTTTTCCTTTGCTAAAAGCTGTGTAAAGTGCCGAAAGCTCCCGAATAAATACACCAATTGACCAGCCATCAGAAACAATATGGTGCATGACTAACAGCAATATATAGGATTTTTCATCTACATGCAGTAAATTAGCGCGAAGCAATGGACTGGATGCTAAATTAAAAGGCTGTTGAACCAACTCTAAAATTAACTTCTGCACTTTGGCTGACTGATTTTCTTGGGGAAGTTCGCGCAAGTCAACTATTGGTAGTGAGATAGAGAAAAATGGAGAAATTATTTGTACGGGATTTCCATTTACCTTTTTAAAAATAGTACGCAATGCTTCATGACGTCGTACAATTTCTGTAAAGCTTAGCTCTAGAGCTTTTATGTTTAATATCCCATTTAAATAGACAACAGCAGGCATATTATAAGTGCAACTTCCACCTTCTAGTTGGTCAAGAAACCATAGTCTTTGTTGAGCGAAAGATAATGGTAACTCTGCTTTCCGTGAAACCCGTTCGATAGATGGAACTAACTGGCTAGGAACAAATCGCTTTATTTCTTCAATACTAGTGGCTAATTCTGCTATAGTTGGTGATTCAAAAAGTTGACGCAGTGGTAATTTAATCTTAAAGATTTGATTAGCACGGGATATAACTTGGGTTGCTAAAAGTGAGTGTCCGCCCAAATCGAAAAAGTTCTCGTTTATACCTAAATTTTCTAAGCCAAGTACCTGTGTCCAGATAATTGCGAGCTGTTTTTCAACGGTTGTCTGAGGTGCAATATAAGTTTTTTCAAGTTCTGAGCCTATTAGGTCAGGTGCAGGTAGTGCTTTACGGTCAATCTTACCATTAGGAGTGAGTGGCAATGCTTCTAGTATTAAAAAAGCTGTTGGAATCATGTAGTTTGGCAGCTTTAATTTTAAGAAGCTTCGTAGTATGCCGGCAAGGGACGCTTCGCCTTCACGAATCGATACTGACAGTGTTTCTTCTGGGTTTACGACTACATAAGCTACCAAGCGCTGAGAAAGTAATGAATCTTCTTGGACTACAACTACAGTTTCTCGCACTGCTGAGTGTTGATATAGAGCAGTTTCAATTTCTCCTAGTTCAATACGATAACCACGGATTTTTATTTGGTGGTCAATACGACCGATGTACTCTATTTCTCCACTTGGAAGATAACGGGCTAAATCTCCTGTTTTATAAAGACGCGATGCTGGTTTGCAGCTAAAAGGATTAGGTATAAATTTTTTTGCCGTCAAGTCGGGACGGTCTAAATAGCCTCGTGCAAGTCCTTCACCACCTATATGTAGTTCGCCTGCGACACCTACAGGAACCAATTGGCTATGTTTGTCTAAGATGTAAAGTTGGGTGTTAGCAATTGGGCAACTAATTGGTACTAGCTTACTAGATTGCCGGATTTGAGATGCTGCTGACCAAATGGTGGTTTCTGTTGGCCCGTACATATTCCACAGCGAGTTACACCGAGGTAGTAATTCATCAGCTAACTGTACGGGTAAAGCTTCCCCACCACATAAAATTTTTAATTGATTATTACCAGCCCAGCCTGCGGTTAGAAGTAACTGCCAAGTCGCTGGTGTGGCTTGCATGACTGTAGCTTTTGAATCTATCAGTTTTGCTGACAACTGTGTTCCGTCTGAGGCAATTTCCCTACTGGTAACTTCTAGACGGGCACCAACTATTATTGGCAGAAAGAGTTCTAAAGCAGCAATATCAAACGAGTAGGTCGTGACTGCTAATAAGGTATCTTGTTCTGTTAATCCTGGTCTTTGCCTCATCGCGTATAAAAAGTTGCTCAGAGCGCTGTGAGGAATTTGTACACCTTTAGGTTTACCTGTTGAACCAGAGGTATAAATAACATAAGCCAGGTTATCAGGAGTTAGCGAGCTAAGTAAATTATCTTCGCTTTGTTGGGCAATTGTCAGCCAGTCACTATCTAAACAAACAACTTTAGCTTTGTGTTGAGGGATTGCTTTTAAAAGCGATGCTTGAGTCAATAATACTGGCGCTTGGGCATCTTCTAGTATAAATGCTAATCGCTGTTGGGGATAACTGGGGTCTAGTGGTATGTAAACACCACCTGCTTTGAGGATAGCTAATAATCCGATGACCATTTCCAGCGAACGCTCTACACAAATCCCCACAAATACTTCTGGAGACACTCCCAATTTTTGCAAATAATACGCTAGTTGATTGGCTCTATTATTTAGTTCGCAATAAGTCAACTGTTGGTCTTCAAACACTACTGCTATAGCATTGGGTGTTTGTTTTACTTGCGCTTCAAATAACTGATGAATGAATTGTTGAGGATAATTTACTTGAGTATTATTCCATTCTATCAGCAATTGGTCATGTTCTTGTGCGGTCAGCAATGGCAAGTTTTTAACACGCTGTTGTTGGTTGGTTACCATGCCTAATAATAAATTATGGAAGTGCCCCAACATCCTATTTATTGTAGTTTCCTCAAAACGGTAGCTTTCATAGAAAATTTCCAATAATAATTCTGAATTCGCCTTTACTGATAAGGTGAGGGGATAATGAGGATGTATAAAACTATGAATATCAGATATTTTTAAATTGGCAATTTGCTGTGCTTTGAAAAAATCTGTTGGATAATTCTGAAAATTAACTATACTTTCAAACAGAGGCTTTCTAGGGGGTAGACTACTCCACTTTTGGATTTCTATTAATGGGCATTGCTCGTACTGCCGTGTTTCATTTTGCTCTGCTTGCAGTTGCTTTAACCAAGGTAGGAGTAATTCTTCAGAATTTACATAAACTCTCACTGGCACGGTGTTAATTAACAATCCTACCATTGATTCGTTTCCTGCTAAACCACCTCGACCGGAAACAACAGCCCCAAAAACAACATCACTCTCTCCGCTGTAACGGCTTAAAAGTATAGCCCATGCACCCTGTATTAAAGTATTTAGGGTTAACTTTTGTTGTCTTGCTTTATACTGTAATGCTGCTGTTTCTTCTGTTGAGAACTTTAGGTGCTGTTGTTTATAGTCTTTGTCTTCATCAAGTAAACGACTGGATGCCTTATCTACGCTTAAAGGAGTAGTCGCATTAAATTTTTGCAAGCGTTGTCGCCAAAAAATTTCGCTTTGGGAAAGGTCTTGCTGTTGTTGCCAAGCTATGTAATTCCGGTAAGGATAAGATTGCTCTAAGTGTAAGTTTTGGCCTTGATTAAATGCTTTGTAAAAAGCAAAAACTTCATTTATGAGTACTGATGAAGACCATCCATCAAGCAACAAATGATGCTGACTCCAAATAAACTGATAGCACTTTTCAGCTAATTTAATGAGATTTAAGCGTATCAAAGGTGCTTGAGAAAGTTCAAAACCTTTGGCTCTATCTGCTTTTAAAAAATTCTCTATGCACTTTCCTTGTTCGATATTTGTCAACTCACGCCAATCAAATTCCTTCCAAGGTAATTGAACTTGTTTATGCACTAATTGAATCGGTTCTTTAAGACCTTCCCACATAAAAGATGTTCGCAAAACTGGATGGCGCTTTAATATTTCTTCCCAAGCTTTTTGGAACAAAGGAATGTTAAAGTCTCCTTGTAAGGTACAGCTTAACTGCTCGCAATAAACTGCTGTGTTTGGAGTATAGAGTGAGTGGAAGAGTATGCCCTGCTGCATTGGTGAAAGTGGATAGAAATCTTCGATGTTTTTCATTGTGCTGCAGAACCTTCTGATTTATTGATAGCTTCTAAAATATTTTCTAAATCAGTCTGACTCCATTGACTGGATGTAAATTCAGCAAAGTCGGAAGGAGTATAATTTTCTAAGGAAGAGGACTTACAATTTTTAATTAACGTTCGCAAAGCTTGTACAAAATCTTCAGTTAATTTCTGAACTGTCTCTGCTTTATGTACGTTTGTACTATAAGTCCAGTCTACTCTGAGTTGATTTTGAATAATCAAAGCATTAACTTCTAAAAGATGGCTTCGCTTGGAATGCAAACTAAAGGAGTTAAGAGAAGATTTCTGAGACAGCTTCCACAAAGGGGATTTTGGTAAATTTTCTTCCAGATTGCCTAGGTAAAGGAAAATTATCTCCGCTTGTGGTGACAATCGTATTTTTTCGGTAATTATCTCATCATGGCCCAAGTAGCGTAGTACACCATAACCAATACCTTGATTTGGTAAATTATGGAGTTTTTCTTTAACCAGCTTCAATGCTTCCTCTGGTTTGGAAGCCTCCTCTAAATTCAAAAATGCAGGAGCAAGGGTGGTAAACCATCCCACCGTTCGAGATAAGTCTATATCATCAAAAATTACATCCCTTCCATTTCCCTCCAAATCAATCAGCAATGACTTTGTTCCAGTCCACTTAGTAGTTGCTTGCATTAAGGCAGAAAGTACAATTTCCTCAACTTGGACTCGATAGGCTATTGCTACTTCTTTTAATAGTGCCTGAGTTTCCGCAGCACTCAGTGTCACTGATATGGTATTTGCTGATACTACAGTATTTGCTCCTCCTGGATAATCTACAGGTAATGGCAATGCCAACTCACAAGAGGCTGACGACCAATAAACTCCCTCAGATTGCAATTCTGTTGACTGAGCATACTTAATTAGTCGTTCTGACCACTGTTTGAAAGAGGTTGTTTTGGCAGGCAGTTTAATTGCTTTGCCTTCGCTCAAAAGTTGGTATGCTGTTTCTAAGTCATCAAGTAAAATTCGCCAAGAACCGACATCAACTGCCAAATGGTGGATAATAAGTAGTAATCGTTGAGGTTGCTGTGTTCCTAAATCAAAAAGAGCAACCTGTAAAAGTGGACCAGAGAAAAGATTGAGGGATGCTTGCAGCTGATTAGTTGCGGCTTCAAAAGCAGACTCTTGTAACACTTCTGGCTGTTGGGACAAATCTACTTGTACAAACGGCACAAATTCGTCGGGAAGTACATTAATTTGTTGGAAGTCAGATTCATGTTGCACATAACGCAAACGCAAGGCGTCATGTTGTATTAGCAAATATTGTACAGCCTGCGCCAATCTTGTTGGAACAATAACTTGTTTTAGTTCCAGTAAAATAGTTTGGTTCCAATGGTTTTTTTCAACTAAATCCTGCTCAAAAAACCAGTGTTGGATAGGTGTTAAAGGTAATTCTCCTTGCACTAATCCTTGTTGACTCAGTACAGCCTGAGTCTTACTCGCTACGGATGCTAATTCCGCAACTGTTGGATATTCAAACAAATGTTGATTGGTGAGACGTAACCCCGCTTTATTTGCTTTAGCAGTGACCTGAATGCTGAGGAGAGAATCCCCTCCTAACTCCAAGAAGTTATCATGTATACCCACTTGTTCAAATCCCAGAACTTCTTGCCAAATGGTAGCAAGGATTTGCTCCGTTTCATCCCTGGGAGCAACATAAGTATTGCGTAAGTTAGGTCTAGAGTGGAGTGATTGGGAATCTACTTGCAGCGAATCAGCTTTAATTTGTGACGATTCACGCTGAATCCATTTTTTAATTCTAGCTTGCAAATCAGATATTGAAACAACTACTTGAGTCGAATTTTTCAGAGATAAGACATATTTAAATACATCCACTCCTTCGCTAGGTGTCATGAACCCATCAGTTGAAATTTCTGGTTTACCAGTTAATTCCGCAGCTAATTCGCTAGTTAACCAATTATCCCAGTTCACACTCATCCAACGTGTAGAGTTTTTCTGGTTGTGCTTATAAGCAAAAGCATCAGTAAAAAGGTGTGCAGATGGATAAGCCGCCATGCCTAATGCACCTAATACAGATGATAAAGAAGATATCAACAGGCAAAAATCAAGCTCTATCCCTTGCAAAACTTTTTCTAAAACAAATAAGCCATGTCCGTTAGTTTTTAATTGCTTTTCACATTCATCTTTATCTAATTGTCTAATTGTTTTAAATAACTTGATACCAGCCGCATGGATAACTCCATTAATCCTACCCAAACGCTTGCAAACCTGAGCAATTACTGCTTGCATTTGTGCTTCATTGGTAACATCAGCACTTTGTATGAAAACCTCTGCACCTAATTGTTCAAGTTCTTGGACTTTTATTATCTTGCGGCTCACTTTATCTGTCTCGCTATGAGTTGTTAGCCATTGCTGCCATTCATCTCGTTGGGGAAGAGGTAGCCTTCCTATTAAAACTAGTTTTGCTTTTACTGTTTTTGCTAGATATTCAGCCAGTTCAAGACCTACGCCACCTAGCCCACCAGTAATAAGGTATACTCCATAGTCCTTGATACCACAACCTAAATCGTATGTAGAATTATCCCAAGGTATTGCCTCAAATGTTTGTGCCCAACGATGGTATCCACGGTACGCAACAACTAAGTCTGATGATTTGTTACAGACCTCTGTTACTAGCTGGTCTATAAGCTGATTTTCTGGGAAACTTTCAGCATCCGGAGTCACTATATCTATGCTACGACAAGTAATATTGTTATACTCTTGAGGTATGACTTTACACATTCCTAATATAGTTGCCTGTTCCGGATTTAACTTTTCAGCACCCGTCACGTCGTGTATACTATTTGTCACGACAAAAATATTTATTGGCTTAACGATATCCTGTTTATCGAAAGACTGTACCAAAAATAACAAGCTGTAGAAACCAAGATTTTGGCACTTTTCAAAGTACTCGCTTCCCAGTTGTGTTTGCTCGTTGGCTGCGACACTCCAGAGATGAACAATTTTATCGGGAATTTTACCTAATACTTCCAATTCTGCCAGCAAGGTATCATAGTCTTTTGGCTTCTGGGGGTTGACTGTATATATACATTTGCTTAGTTGCTGGAACTGCTCTCCTGGCTCCACACTAATGACGTGGTGACCGCTATTTTGCAGAAATTGTGTGATTTGTGTGCCAAACCTATCTTTATCGGCAAAAACTAACCAGCACAATTTTTTGGATTGTTCACTAGACGTAACGGTCGGAAATAAAATTGCTTGTTTCCATACAGGGACATAAAACCAGTCTGCAATATTTGGTTTTTTAAGATTTGCCTCAGCAAAATCAGTAGTTTTTTTCTGAGGTTCAATCCAGTAACGCTGACGTTCAAATGGATAAGTTGGTAAAGGAATCCGCTGACGACTTTCATGAGTATAAAAGCTACACCAATTTATATTAACTCCAGCTAACCAAAGATTACCTAGCGTGTTTAACAAAAAGAATACATCTGATTTTTCTTCCTGTGGATGACGCAATGAACTTAATACTATTTGCTCTGCCTTATCGACAATATGTTGTTTAGCAAAGGTAGATAAAGTACGTGCTGGTCCGACTTCTAATAAAATACAATTTTTTTCTTCTAATAATTTATTAATTCCACCACTAAAGTGTACTGTTTGCCGTAAATGTCTCCCCCAATAATTGGGGTCTGTAGCCTCTTGTGGTGTAATCCAGGTTCCTGTAACATTCGAGATAAAGGGAATTTGAGGAGGATTTAGTTTAATTTTTTGAATTTCCTGAATAAACCGTTCTTTCACAGGTTCCGTCATCTGAGAATGAAAGGCATGGGAAGTATGTAAGTAGGAGTATTTTATACCTTTGACTATAAGTTGTTCTTTAAATGTTTCTATAGCAGCATGGGTTCCTGATATTACACAAGAAGAAGGAGCATTAATAGCGGCTAAAGACAAATTTTCTAAAGACAAGTTTTCGTTTAGTAAATTTATAACTTCTGTCTCTGGTAATGAAACCGAGAGCATCGCTCCCGAAGGCATTTGCTGCATTAATAACCCACGCATTACAACCAGAGCTAAAGCATCCTCAAGAGACATAACATTTGCAAGACACGCTGCGACATATTCCCCTATGCTATGACCAATCATTGCACTAGGAGGAATACCCCAGGATATCCATAATTGAGCTAAAGCATATTCAACTACAAAGAGTGCTGGCTGGGTGATATTAGTCTGTCTCAATCTTTCGGCTGTTTCCTTGCTCTCGCTTTCCTTTGGATAGAGTAGCGAACGCAAATCTAATCCTAAGTAAGGGTTTAAGATTAAACAACAACGGTCTACTTGGTCGCGGAATGTTGGTTCATGTTGATAAAGTTCTTTGCCCATATTCACATATTGAGCACCCTGTCCGGGAAACATAAAAGTAATGGAAGGATGGGTAGACTTTTGGAAGTAGGTAAAAACTCGTTTCTCTCTTTGCTCGCTAAGTGCGCTAAGTGCATCTTCATTATTTTGGCACACCAATATACGACGATAATTGAACTGCCTACGGCCTACTTGAAGTGTGTAAGCCAAATCTGCTAAGTTAATGTCACAATCCTCTGTAAGATGTTGCACTAAATTTTGTGTCGCAGTTTCTAACGCAGACTCTGTTTTTGCAGAAAGTAGTAACAATTGCCAAGGACGAGAAGAACTGGAAACTTCTAGTATTGGAGCTTCTTCAAGAATTACATGGGCATTAGTTCCACCCATACCCAAAGAACTAACGCCAGCACGACGAGGCATTATTCCTATTTTCCACTCTGTGAGTTTTGTATTTACATAAAAAGGACTATTTGCAAAATCAATTTTTGGGTTAGGTTGACTAAAATTGAGGCTAGGTGGTATTTGCTTATTTTTTAGAGCCAGAACAGTTTTGATTAACCCGGCTACCCCAGATGCTGCATCGAGGTGACCAATACTTGTTTTAACTGAACCAATAGCACAGAAACCCTTTTTATCAGTAGTAGCACGAAAAACTTTGGTAAGTGCAGCAATCTCAATTGGGTCGCCTAAAGCTGTACCAGTACCATGAGCTTCAATATAGGTTATTGTCTCAGGTTCGACAGAAGCAAGCATCATTGCTTCTGTAATTACTTCCACTTGGCCGTCTACACTAGGAGCTGTAAAACCGACTTTTGAAGAGCCGTCATTATTAATAGCTGTACTTTTTATTACGGCATGGATACAGTCACCATCAGTAATTGCATCACTGAGTCGTTTGAGAACAACAGTTCCCACACCATTACCAATAGTTATGCCTTGTGCTTTGGCATCAAAGGCATAGCAGTGACCATCAGAGGATAAAGTCCCTCCGGGTTCATGTAAATAACCAGTTTTTTGCGGCACATGGATTGATACTCCCCCCGCTAAAGCAATATCACATTGATAATTTAACAAACTTTGGCAAGCAAGGGAGACCGCAACTAATGATGTAGAACAAGCTGTTTGGACGGTTAAACTCGGACCTGTGAGATTTAATTTATAAGATACACGAGTAGTCAGGTAATCTTTATCATTTCCAATTGATGTTTGATAGCATTTTGACGAGCCTACACTGTCGCTTTGAAAATCAAAAGATAAATAGTTATTCTCACTTGTTCCAGCGTAAATACCAATACGACTTTCGCATCTCATAGAGTCATAACCAGCATTCTCAAGAGCTTCCCAAGCACACTCTAGAAAAATACGCTGCTGCGGGTCTGTAGTTTCAGCTTCTTTGGGGTTAAAATCAAAAAAATTTGCATCAAATAGTTCAGTATCTTCTAAGATATAGCCTGATTTTACATAGTTTTTATCATTTAGTAATGATTGGTTTATTCCAGTAGATGCTAACTCCTCATCCGTGAAAATAGAAATAGATTCCACTCCGGAATGTAAATTTTGCCAAAATTCTGCAATGTTTTTTGCTCCAGGAAAACGCCCTGCCATACCGATAATAGCTACTTCTTCTATTAATGCGCTCACTTCTTCCTTACTCATTACTCTCTTTTCCCTCGTTTGTTCAAATAAAATTGAATAAATAACTTGCTAAATTTTTCATAGTTTCTGTTGCTTTCTGTTCATTAATTGTTTTTGGTGATTTAAAGCTTGTTTTTGTTTTTGCACTCGAACATGAATCGAATCAACTGCAAATTCTACTTCTTGTTGTTGATTCAAATGCTTGGATAAGGCACTAATTGTTGGATATTGAAACAGTTCTACAACTGACAACTCTTGCCCGAAAATTTCCCGTAATTTATTATGAAGCTGAACAATCAGTAATGAATTACCACCAAGGTCAAAGAAATTGTCATTAATTCCTATTTTATCTACCTGCAATATCTCATACCAAGCAGCAGCAATAGCTTGTTCAACTTGAGTTTTAGGTGCAACAAAAGCAGTTCCCAAATCTACACGAGTATTCTCTGGCTGTGGCAGGGAACGCCTATCTACTTTACCATTTGGCAGTAGAGGTAGGGTTTCCAGAATCACAAATGCATTTGGTATCATGTAATCAGGCAATTTTTCCTTCAGAAAATCGCGCAATTGGGGAATTAGTTTTTGGGAAAATGTTTGCTGCGGTCGCTGATTACCGTATTCTTCCCAAGGACGGATATTAGCCTTGTCTTGTTGTATATCTGAAGATACTGCTGCTACTTTACCATCAATTCCAGGTATATTTTGCTGTTTAAATATTACATCATAACAGCCATCTGTACCAGACCAATTAATTTTAACAAAGTAGGGTAGCTGCTGGCTTAATTTCCATAAGTCTTCAGGTTCTAATCCAGTCTTTGGAGTATTTTGGAGAGTCTGCCGTAAATTACCAATAGTTTCTAATGGTTCAGTCTTTGCCAGCCATTGTAAAATTTTAATTTCATCTGAAAGACGAACGTTAGAAACTCTTTGTAGTAGCAAATTTTCTGGCTTTGTATCTAAAAGCAACTGATGTATTGCTTGAACAGTTAATTGCTGCTGCTGCCAGTCTAACACTGTTACGTTTTTTCTTCTTTCACCAGGAGAGCCAATGTAAAGAATTACATCATATTTAAATTTAGTCAATTCGTTATGGTAATTACCTCCCTTAAGTTGAATTTCTACGTGGCTAATTTTAGTTATATGTTGTTGAATAACCGTAAATAACGCTGGGTCAATAACTAACTCATTATCGGCAGACAGATGCTCTTGCACTTGCTGCTCAAACTTTACTTTGGTAAGAGAATCAGGTACACGATGCAATTGCACAGAAGCATGAAAAGCTTTTTGAAGTGGTAAACTGCGAACCCCACCTATAAAAATACGACCTCCTGATTTTAGAAGTTCTACAACCTTTTCCAAAACATTGACCAAATAATCAATATTAGGAAAGTTCTGGACAATTTCATTGAGAATAACAGTATCTATTTCCTCTGCTGCTATTGCACTTAGGTCATGTGCCATTCCTTGTAAAAGTTTCACTTTGGATAACAAATTATGTTTGTTTGCTACTAACTGCTGTTCAAGATATTGCAATGCAACCTCTGAAATGTCCATGCCAATATAATGATGGCAGTAAGGTGCAATTCTCGATAGCAGTAGTCCTGTACCACAGCCGATTTCTAGTACCCGCTGAGGATGTAAAGAAATAACTCGACTCACGGTGTTATCCACAGACTCAAGAATTTCGGACTCTGGTAACGGATGTTCGGTATAACTACTTTTCCAAACTCTTAAATTAATTGATGGGTCGGACTGGGAAAATTCCCAACTGTAGAACTGGTCATAAACTGTTTGTATTTGCGATAGATACTCTACTTCTGGTGTTGATGTAGATAGCGGCTGATTTGAATTGGCATTCTGTTGTTTTTGATTTTGAACTACGTATGCTACCAAACGCTTATCACCAGGAACATCCTCTCTTAATAAAACAACAGTTTCCTGCACAAGTGGGTTTTGTCGCAAAACAGCTTCAATCTCTCCTAGTTCGACACGAAAACCACGAAACTTGACTTGGCTATCCAAGCGTCCCAGAATTTCGAGATTACCATCCGGTAAATATTTAGCGCGATCGCCAGTTTTATATAGATAAGCTCCTGATTGACTACTGAAAGGATTAGGTATAAATGTTTTAGCAGTTAAATCAGGACAATTTAAATATCCCCGTGCTAATCCTATACCACTAATATATATTTCCCCAGGAATTCCTACTGGAACTGGTTGTAAGTAATTATCCAGTAAATAAATCTCTGTATTTTGAACAGGACGGCCAATTGGTGTTTTTCTATCACAGGATTTTCCTAGATGCACAGAATATAAAGTAGTACAGATGGTAGATTCAGTTGGACCATAACCATTAATAATCTGTAATCCTGGAATTTGCTTTTGAATGAAACTGAGCAAATATTCGGGAATCGGTTCTACACCTACAAGTAACCGCTGTAAAGCCCATTTTTCTGCTTTTTCCCTCAGCTTATCAGAAAGGGTTTTAATCTGGAACGGTGGTATATAAGCACTAGTGATTTGATGAAAAGCTAACCATTCAACAAACTTTGTGCCATCAGAACGAATACTTTCTGGAACAATATGTAACGTTCCTCCTGATAAAAGAGCTGAGAATATTTCATATAGCGAAACATCAAAATTGAGGCTTGTCCACAAACTACAAGCATCTCCAGGATTGATTTTATGTCTACGTTCAAAATCTGCTAAGAGATTAACAACTCCTAAGTGATAACAACAAACACCTTTGCTTTTGCCTGTAGAACCCGAAGTATAAAGCACATAGGCAAGATTTAAGGGTAATGCTTCATTAATAGGATTGAATTTACTTTCTTCAGTATTTTCCTGCCGTGAATCAACATATACCACTGTACCATTGTTGTGGTGCAGGGATAATTCTTTATGAAGTTTCTCCTGAGTTAATAGAACAGCTAATTGGGTATCTTCTAGCATAAACTCTAGACGCTCTTGGGGGTAAGTCGGGTCTAAAGGTACGTAAGCACCACCAGCTTTGAGAATCGCTAAAATTCCTATAACCATTTCCACAGAGCGTTCCATGCAAATTCCAACCAAAACTTCAGCTTTCACACCCAGTTTTCGTAAGTGATGAGCAAGTTGATTAGCTCGCTGATTAAGTTGATAATAGGTTATCTGTTCTGTGTTAAATACAACACCAGGAATATCCGGTGTCCTTGCTACCTGCTCCTCAAACAACTCGTGGATGCATTTACTTTGGAAATTATCACTGTGAGTATTATTCAAATTAATTAGCAGTTCTTGTCGTTCTACTGGAGTAAGTATTGGCACATCTGTTAGAGTTTGCTCCGGATTAGAAACAATGCTTTCTAACAAAGTTGTAAAATGCCCAATCATCCGATTGATTGTCTCAGTATTAAACAAATCCGTGCTGTACTCAATCCAGCCAACAAGACCATCAGAAGTATCCTCCATATCTAAGCTTAAATCAAGCTGTACCGTTCCAGCATCAACCATTAACCGAGTTAAAGTTATATCTGATACTTCTAATGGCGGCATCGGAGTATTGTGCAAAGCAAACCATACTTGGAATAATGGGTGTCGGCTCAAATCACGTTCCGGCTGTACAGCTTCTACCAGTTGGTCAAAAGGCAAATCCTGATTAGCATAAGCTCCTACTGCAACTTTCTGAACCCGTTTGAGTAACTCTCGAAACGTAGGATTACCACTGAGGTTTGTACGCAGTGCTATTGTATTAACAAAGCAACCAATGAGCGATTGTAATTCCTTCTGATTACGGTTAGCAACGGGTGAACCAACTAAAATGTCCTGCTGACCACTGTAGCGGTAGAGTAACAGTTTAAATGCGGTCAGTAACGTCATAAAGAGTGTTACTCCTTCCTGCCGCGAAACCGCTTTCAATGCTTGAGTTAAAGATTCTGACAATTCAAATGACTGCTTTTTACCAATAAAACTTTGAACGGGTGGGCGTGGATAATCTGTCGGTAAATCTATAACTAATAAAGGTTTTATTAACTGCTGTTGCCAGTAAGCTAACTGAGTGTTTAACACATCTCCTTGAAGCCAATTTCGCTGCCAAATGGCAAAGTCTGTATACTGGATTGGAAGTTTACCTAGTGTAAGAGGTTTTCCTGTAGAAAAAGCCTCATAAAATGCTGCTAGTTCTCGCAAGAAAACTCCCATAGACCAACCATCAGCAGCAATGTGATGAATTGTTAGCAGCATGATATGCTCTGCTTGATGAAGCCGCACAAGTGTGCAACGTAGCAAAGAACCGTCAGCCAAGTCAAAAGGTCGTCGTGCCTCCTCAACCATCAATCGCTGCAATGTTTCTGATTGCTTTATTTCTTCTAACTTCTCCAAGTCAATTACAGGTATCACCACAGTCAAACTTGGAGTAACAACTTGCAGAGCTTTCCCTTCCTTAGTCGTAAAAGTAGTCCGGAGAACCGTGTGACGCTGGACAATAGCATTTAAACTCTGTTCTAAGACGGCAACATTAACTACTCCAGTTAATCGTGCAGCAATTGGGATATTGTAAAATGGATTCCCTGGTTCTAACTGGTCAAAAAACCACAAACGCTGTTGAGCAAACGAAAGAGGATATTCGGAGTTACTTGTATTAACTTGTAATATTTTAGACAATGATGTAGAATTTGCCTTTATCAGTTGTTCGCTCACTTGCGTCGCTAACTGAGAAACACTAATACCATCAAGAAAATTTGCTGCCGATACCTCTACACCGAAATTAACTTCAATACAGTTCTTCAGTTCGATTGCCATGATGGAATCCACCCCCATCCTGTTCAACGATTGCCAAGGTTTGAATTGCGATGGCTCTACTTTTAGAATATAAGCGACTTGTTGATGTAGGTAATCCTCCAATAATTGCTGACGATTTTTTGATTCAACTGCTAGGAGAGCTTCGCGATTAAGATTATTATTATGCTGTAAATGAGAATTATTACTTAAATGATTTAAAATACTATTTTCAATTACATTAAATTCGTTTCTTAGAAACTTTGCACGAGTTGCACGACGTTGAATTTTACCACTAGAAGTTTTGGAAATACTGCCAGGTTTAATGAGAACCACTGCATATACTTGCACTTCATGCTCTTCTGCAACAGCTTGACGAATTGCTGTTATGACTTCCTCTGTATTCGGTTTAGCGCGAAACTCTGGCTCTTGCACTATTACCAGCTTTTCTTCATTATCTATTTCTACTGTAAAGGCTGCACAACTTCCTGAACGTAAGGAAGGATGACTACTTTCTGCTGTTAGTTCTATATCTTGTGGATAAAGATTGCGTCCCCTAATAATAATTAAATCTCTAGCTCTGCCTGTTATAAATAATTCATTATTGCTATCCAAAAAACCCAAATCTCCTGTCCGTAAGAATCCCTTAGAAAACTCGTCTCTTACACAAGCACGGAAAGTTTGCTGCGTTTCTTCTGGACGATTCCAATATCCCCTACCAACACTAGCACCAGATACCCAAATTTCACCGACTTGATTTGCTGAACAACAAGTTAAAGTTTCAGGATTAACTATAATAATTTGCTGTTCTGGTAAAGTCTGACCACAACCAACAAGAGTTAAGCAATCTTTATCACCAGACTGGATATCAATGACCAAATTCCGTTCTAAAGAAGTTTTTTGAATGGTTTTAGTCATGGGGAGAGCAGCCTTTACACCACCAGAAACCATTAAAGTAGCCTCAGCCATTCCATAGCAAGGGTAGAAAGCTTCTTTTCTAAAGCCACAATCCGCAAAAGTTGTCGCAAAACGTTCTAAAGTATCATGTCGAATTGGTTCAGCACCGTTAAAAGCGACACTCCAACTGCTTAAATCAAGAGTGGCACGTTGTTCCGGAGTTATTTTTTGAACGCATAGTTCATAGGCAAAATTCGGTCCACCACTCGTAGTGCCTTTATAGTCAGAAATAGCTTTTAACCAACGATATGGACGCTGTAAAAAAGATGCAGGGGGCATTAAAATACAAGTAAATCTACCGTATAGGGGTTGCAAAATAGCACCAATCAAGCCCATATCGTGATACAGTGGCAGCCAAGATACAAATACACAACTAGAGGAATGTCCCATATATGTGTAAGTCATGGCTGCATTATGCATTAGATTGCCATGAGTTAGCATTACCCCTTTCGGTGTTCCTGTAGAACCGGAGGTGTATTGCATGAAAGCTAAAGTATCTATATTTACACATGGCTGCTGCCAATTATATTCTGTTCCCTGTGGAAGGTTATCAGTAGTTACCCAGAGTAAAGAACTACTATCTGCCTTTTGTGTAAGCAAAGACCGCACTGTAGGTAAAACCACTGTTGTCGTGAGAGCTATCGCTGCTTGTGCATCAGCCAAAATAGCCTTTATTCTTGGCGTATTGCGCTCATTTCTAGGGGGATATGCAGGAACAGCAATTACTCCTGCATATAAGCAGCCGAAAAAAGCAACCACAAAATCAAGACCGGGTGGATAAAGTAGTAAAGCTCGTTCACCAGCTAAACCTTTGGATTGTAATTGAACTGCTACCCTACGAGCAAGCCTATCTAACTCTTGATAGGTTAGCGTGACTTCCTCTGTTTCGCCATCTTGCAAAAAAATAAAAGCATCTAGGCTTGGCTGTGCTAAACTTACGTAGTGCAATAGCTCGACAATTGTTAAACACTTGTCACAAGTTTTCCCTGAATCAATATAATGTTTATCCATTTTCCCTTCTATGATTTAGATGCACCCGCGAAAAATAACTCTTACATTCTTCACTCTGTCAAAAAAGAATTAAGAGGTAAACCATTAACTAGAAAAGCTCTCAGGTTGACTATTCAAAATTCAAGCATCAAAATGAATCACTACTCTTTCTATTTCCGGAATAAACAACTCACCTGGGACTTTACTCATTCAGTGATGCCGACTGACAATAGTTTACACCAATTCTACGCGGATTAAAAAATACTGTTCAATTTACTTACAGACAGGTTTAACTGCGTTCAATCAGTGCAAGAATGCAGCTTAACACTTTCTGAATTGTTACGAAATCGCTCGACATATAAAGATTTTTCATCTCATAGCTTTCCTACCACGACTACTAGCTTTTTACTCACGAGATTTTCTAATCTCAAACTTAGTAGTCAACCAAACAGAAGGTTAATTCTTGAAGTTAAAAAGTTTAATTACCTCAATGTTCAGCCAACCACCCTGATTAATTAAAGACTACTCGTTAAACAATTGCCGAAGATAAATCTCTACAGAGGTTTTTGCAACTATTTTTCAACTAGCCTTATTTACTTTATAAAAATAAATTGCTTTATGCAATGGAATATTAATCGCCATCTATTATCAATAGTTAATAAGTTATTAGTTTTAGCTATGAATCTGTTTTTTATTTCTTTAGATAGATGACGCAAGCAAATATTTAGTTTGCTTACAACCTCGCTTCAGGTTAAATTATTTCAGTTTGCAGACTCTACCATACTAGTACAACAAGTTAAAATCCCAAATTAAAAAGAATAAACCCTTAATTATCAAGGATTCTAAGTTCAATCTGATGGAATGGATATTTCCGCTAAGCTGTACTAGTTTCGTTTTATCTGGTACAGTTCAATATGAAAGCTACCTATTTTGCCTTCTTCCCATACTTTTTCAGAAAGTACTTTAACTCAACATCACAGTTTTTGCTAATGTACCAAATGAATATCAAGATTAAGAAGAATTGTATTTGGCATATATATAGTTGAGAATAGTTATTAACTATTCTGTGTTCTACGCTACTTAAGAATATTACCAAGTCGGTTTAAGCTTAAGTAATAATTATTTTTAATAATGTCCTATGCCTTTGAGATAGGACAGTGGTGTAATAGTTTGTGAGGAGAAAATGAAAGTAGATAAATTGATTCAAAACTTGCTGCTTACCAGTGTGGTAGTTTCTTTTGTCACAAGTCCTGCAAAAGGAGAAGAAGCACAGAAAGATGTAAGAGGGACATTTTCTACGCAAACGCTAGGTAAATTTCGGTTAAATGATACGAGTAAATTAACCATCAAGAGATTAGTCACAAACCAATCTCAAGTATTTGTCCCTGACCCCAAACAACCCCAAGCTTTCCAGTCTCTAATTCCAAATTCTTTTATGTCAGCCGAGTCAACTCAGGCAAGCAGGGAAATTCCTCAACTGAGCGAGGTAAAGCATTTTTATAATAGTGCAGAGGTACTTGTGCAGACACCAGCATCAAACTCAGCACCTTTAAAAGAAGTTATCCCTATTAGCTCAGTTAAAGCAAATCCCACCGATAAAGGAGTCGAGGTAATTTTACAAACTACTCAAGGGGAGCAATTACAAGTTGCAAATCGCAGTAGCGGTAATAGTTTTATTGCTGATATAACAGACGCACAACTGCGACTACCGAATGGTGGCTCTTTTGTATTTCGTTCCCAGAAGCCAATTGTTGGAATTACAGAAATAACAGTTACAAATATTGACACAAATACTATTCGGGTGACAGTGATAGGTGAAGCAGAGTTGCCAAAGGTTGAGTTATTTGATGATGATTCAGGGTTAATTTTTGGGGTAATTCCTGCTGCAACGCAGCCACCCCAGCAACCAGAGGCATCACCAAATACCGAGCGAGAAAAACCGACGAGTGAAGCTAAGCCGGAAAAACCAGCAGCACAGCAGGATGAGACAATTGAGTTGGTAGTGACAGGGGCGCAAGATGGTTATCGCGTACAAGAAACAACAACGGGAACAAGAACTGATACGCCGCTACGCGATATTCCCCAATCAATTCAGGTAGTTCCTCAGCAAGTGTTGCGAGACCAACAAGCAACTCGTTTAGAAGATGCCCTCAGAAATGTAACTGGTGTAACTCAAAGTTTTTCTACCCCTGGAGTAGTTAGCAACTTCACGATTCGTGGATTTGAAGTAAGTGAAAGGACAGGTAACAGCTTTCTGAGGGATGGATTATCTGACCCCACAGCTGGACAAGTCGTTGAACTCCCCAATATTGAACAAGTAGAAGTCCTCAAAGGACCAGCATCAGTGCTATTTGGTTTTGGGAACCCGGGAGGAACCGTCAATTTAGTAACTAAACAACCACTGCGCGAGCCTTTTTACGCCATTGATGCAACATTTGGCAGTTATAGCTTCTACCGAGGTGCGATTGATTTATCGGGGCCATTGAATGACTCAAAGACAATACTTTACCGCTTAAATGCAGCCTATAGGAATTCAGGTAGTTTTATTGATTTTTTAAATAGTGACTACCTAAGCGTATCACCTGTCGTTAGCGTAGCAATTAGTGAAAAAACCAGCTTGGCATTAGAGGGGGAATACGTCGATACAAGAGCTTCTTACTCATCCGGTGTACCCATCCAAGGTACGATATTAACAAATCCGAACGGTAAAGTACCCCGAAACGCTAACTTTGCTGAACCTACGGACGAAATCACACAAACAATTAGCAGAATTGGATATCGGCTGGAACACAAATTTAACGATGACTGGTCATTACGTAACGCTTTTCGAGCAACGTTTCGCGATTACAGCGATAAAATGACAATTCCTACAGCTTTGGATTCAGACAACAGAACATTCAATCGTTTCTACCGAGAATATGACCTTGAATATGAAGATTACTCTTTAACAACAAATATAGTTGGCAAGTTTGCCACTGGAGCAATTCAGCATCAGCTACTATTTGGATTTGATTTAGGTAGATTTAGCATCAGAACACCAAAATATATCGATTTTGTATCGGCACCAATTGATATATTTAACCCGATTTATGGTCAGCCTCTGGGTGATATTATTACGACCGATTACCGAGAGCTAGTGGAAACAGACTCATTAGGAATTTATCTACAAGACCAAATTGCACTCTTAGATAACCTAAAATTATTGCTAGGAGTACGTTTTGATGCTTTTGAGCAACGATACGAGTTTTTCACCAACGACACACGAAGCAATCAATCAGATAGCGCATTTAGTCCTCGTTTTGGAATTGTCTATCAACCTATCCCGCAAATTTCGTTGTATGCCAGCTATACAAGTTCATTTACTCCAGCAAGAGGCACAGTTTTTTTTAGCAATTTTGACCGTTCCTTCAAACCAGGACGCGGAACTCAGTATGAGGTTGGAGTTAAAGCTGATTTGAACAATCAACTTTCGGCAACGCTGGCATTCTATGACTTGACCCGTACTAATGTCTTAGCAGATGACCCTAATAATCTAGGCTTTTCTATCCAGACAGGTGAGCAAAAGAGCCAAGGTATTGAACTTAATATTGCGGGTACAATTTTGCCGGGATGGAACATTTTTGCAGGCTATGCTTACAACGATGCGCGTATTACTCAAGATACTACTTTTCAGGCTGGAAACCGATTGGAAAATACAGCAGAAAATTCTTTTAATTTATGGACAACCTATCAAATTCAACAAGGTAATTTGCAAGGTTTAGGATTTGGCTTAGGCTTGTTTTTCGTGGGCGAGCGTGCTGGAGACTTAGCAAATACTTTTGATTTACCTAGTTATCTCCGTACTGACGCAGCTATTTTTTATAATAGAGATAAATTCAGAGCCGCACTCAACTTCAAGAACTTATTTGATGTAGACTATTTTGAGTCTTCCCTTAGTTCTAGTCGTGTTTCTTACGGACAACCATTCACGCTACAAGGAACAATTTCTTGGCAGTTTTAACCCCTTTGGCAAGCTACAGCTTAACCAATTTTAGCTATGAAGAACGATACAGTACGATATTTTATTTGTTGGCTGTTTATAGGTATATTAAGCTTTGCTCTAATTACAGGTTGTAACTATCATGCAACTCAGAGTAAATACTTTTACTCAAAACTGCCAACTACAGGATGTCGTATGGTTAAGGATGAAACGGGAGAAACTTGTGTTCCTATGAACCCCCAACGTCTTATTACCTTGCACACAGCAACCTTAAGCAACGCACTTATTCTTGGTGTAAAACCGATTGGAAGCGTCGGTGAATACCAAGAACGTATGCTACCAAAATATACCTATCTAAAGGATAGAGTAGAAGGAATAAATTTCTTAGGAGGCGTAACTCAACCTAGTTTAGAAAAAATACTACTTCTCAAACCTGATTTGATTATAAGCATGAATTTTGAGCAAAGAATTTATCCTCTCCTTTCAAAAATTGCTTCAACTGTTCAGTATAATTGGGAAAGCACGAAAAATTGGCGAGAACATTTTAACTTTGTAGCCACGGTATTAGGTAAACAAAAAGTTGCACAAGAGATTTGGAGTAATTATTATAAAAGGATTGAAGAATTACAAACCGCTTTGGGTGAACCATATCGACACAAGAAAATTTCCTTATTATACTTCTGTTGCAACTCAATATTTAGCGAAGTGAAAAACTCATTCGCGGGTTCTATTCTCAATGATTTAGAGCTACAACGACCAGAAGCGCAAGATATAGTCGAACCTTCTGGATTAATCTATATTTCGGAGGAAGAATTGCAGAAAGTTGATGCCGATGTTTTATTTGTTGTTACTTACGATAGCAAAGATAATAATGTTGTAAAAAAACTTCAAAAAAGACCACTTTGGAATCAACTTCAAGCAGTTAAAAAAAACCAAGTCTATTTTGTAGACTATTCAATTTGGAGAGGAGGAAATTTACTTGCTGCAAATGCAGTAATCGATGACTTATTTAAGCATTTAGTAACAACACCCTAGGAGATTATTTCTAAAGTAAAGGTTAAATTGCTCTAGGGTGAGTTATTTGACAGTACTGATGAGAATTCAAATTGTCCTTAAAATTTAAGTTAGTTTGAAAAAGCGTAAGATTACCAAATAGGAGGTGGGAGCAGAGAAACTAGGAGATAAGAAGAAAATATTTACTTATTTCTCGATTTAAGATAGCTAAAATTTTTTTAAAACCTTCGCTTCCTGTACTTTATTGCTCTACAATAAAAAAACTTAAACATTATGGAAATCATTACAGACGCTGATTTTTATCAGCAAAAAGAAGAAAGCTTCAAACAAGGACAACTAATTTTTAACACCAACGGCTTCGACCGTATAGAAAGATGTCAAGATAACTTTAGCAAAAATAACTGTAGAATGGTCGAACTTCGTCCTGATTTAAATCTGGATATATGTAATGAACTATATCATAAATCAGTTAATGTAAAAAGTCAGTACGACGACACATGTAAATTACTTGCTAAATTCTATATTTCAGGAAATCGAGAGGTAATTTTTCCCAACCTTAAAGGAGTAGATAATACCTCTCAAGAAACAGGAGGAAATAATTACTTATTTTACTTACCAGAGACTGAACAAATCGAGCAATCTCTTGCAGGCGAACACTACCATTTAATTTATATATCTCTAGACATAAATCTTCTACAAAACTTTGCAATAGGTCTAGTAGAAACTTTACCCAAGCAATTACAGCTTTTAATCGAAACAGATTCTATACAACCATTTCATCGTCCGGTTGGAAATATTACACCAGCCATGCAGACAGTATTACAGCAAATAATAAACGCACCCTACCAGGGAGTAATACAGCGAATGTATCTGGAAAGCAAAGCATTAGAACTATTTGCCTTACAATTAGCGCAGTGGCTAGAAACAGAAGAAGGAAAACTAAAAACGGTTAACCTTAAAGCCAATGAAATTGACAAAATTTATCAAGCAAAAGAAATTTTAATTTCTAACCACGCTGAACCTCCAACCATACTAAATTTAGCCCAGCAAGTTGAGATTCATCACATGAAACTTAAGCAGGGTTTTAAAGAAATTTTTGGAATGACAGTGTTTGATTACCTGTACAATTATCGTATGGAAATGGCACAAAATTTGCTGTTAGAAAATAAAATGAATGTAACCCAAGTAGCCTTCAGCATCGGTTACTCAAACCCTAGCCAATTTGCGGCTGCGTTTAAACGTAAGTTTGGTATCACCCCCAAAGCTTGTAAAATGGGCAAGAAAGCAGCCTTAACATTAATGTTTGTCCTCTAGGGGTGAAAATTAGTCCTTTACGGGTAGACTGGCAAAAACGAAAACGCTTAGACTTGTATTAAATTTTAAACCCGACAGCATCTGGTTGTGTCACTTTACATTAGTGTGAGGTAAAAAATTTATGAAATATTTTTCTGTTTTTGTTGTTATTCCTGAAATGCTACAGGTCTCTCCTAGCGCAGAATCTGAATTGCGTGAGATTCATTCTAATTCCAATAATCAATCTTAGCGATTTAGAGGGATAGTAGAGTCAGCTTAACTTAGTTTCTGTCATTTCTTGTTTGTTGTCACAACCCATATATGGGCGGCACATCTCATTATGCCTGCAATTGGGCGAAAGAAGTCGCTTATATCTTTGCATAATTATCTGCAAGGCTAAAAAAGTCGGAAGCAAAGTAAATTTTAATATTTTATTAATGTCTGCGCTTTATCAATTTGCAGTCATGTTTATGATTGCGTTTATAAAAATTAAAATTTCTTAATATTCCGTAAAAATATTGATTACTCTCTTGGTATATTGTGGAGGCTTGGCACATGATTGTACCTTAGAAGGTATTCTAAGCATATGACAGTTGCCCAGGTTTTTATCTTACCCCAGACTGTACTCTCCACAAACCAGCGTAAATCTCATTCTTGTCCAACAAATCTTCATGAGTTCCCGACTCAACCAACTCCCCATCTTCCATTACATAAATACAATCTGCATTACGGATAGTAGAAAGACGATGAGCAATAGCGATGGTTGTCCTATTCGCAGTAATTCTTTCCAAAGAACGCTGGATAGCAGCTTCCGTCTCATTATCTACAGCGCTGGTTGCTTCATCAAGAATTAAAATCGGTGGATTCTTAACAATCGCTCTAGCGATCGCAATTCTCTGTCGTTGTCCCCCAGATAATTTTTGTCCCCGCTCCCCAACTATCGTCTCATAACCATCAGGCAATCCCATAATAAAATCATGAGCTTCAGCAACCTTTGCAGCTTTGATAATTGCTTCATCGCTAGCATCAAATGTACCATAGGCAATATTCTCTGCTACGGAGCCATGAAATAAAAATACATCCTGGCTTACCAAGCCAATACTGCGACGTAATTCCCGTAAATTTAACTTCTGTATATCAATACCATCAACAGTAATTATTCCAGAACTCAGTTCATAAAATCTGAGCAATAGTTTCACTAAAGTACTCTTACCCGAACCTGTAGAACCAACAATAGCAATAGTTCCTCCAGTTGGGATATTTAAGGATAAATTTTTAATAATCGGCTCCCTATCGGGATAGGCAAAAGTTACTTTCTGGAAACTAATTTCACCGCGTACTTGCTCAATTGGTAGAGGTACATCACCTGTATTTATCTTAATGGGAGTATCTAACAAATTCATAATCCGATTTGTAGAAGCCATCGCTTGTTGGTACAAGTCAAACGTTCCACCTAACGAAGCCAACGGCCACAACATATTCTGGATTAAAACAAGTAAAACACTGTAACTACCAATAGAAATTTGTCCATAATATGCAGCCATTCCTCCCAACACTAATAAAAGAGAGAACCCAGCTAAAATCAGCATTCTAATTAATGGCACAAAAGCCGCAGAAAGCTTGATGGCTTTGGTATTGCTTTGCCTATAAGCCTCACTTTCCCTTCGCAATCTACCATTCTCATATTCTTCAGCCGCAAAGCTTTTAATCGTATTAATACCACTGATATTATTCGCCAAAAGAGAATTTAATAATCCTACCTTTTCCCGTACATCCTCATATCGAGATGTTAACCGATTTTGATAGTTCAACGAACCCCAAATAATAAATGGTATCGGTAGCATAGTCATGACAGCTACGCTAGGAGCCAGAATAAAAAAAGCACCACCAATAAAAACTACAAGCGTTACGGCAACTTGAATAATATCATTTGCTCCCACATTTAAAAAATCATCTAATTGATTAATATCATCACTAAGAATTGACAACAACCCACCTGTACTACGTTCCTCAAAATAAGCTGATTCTAGTTCTTGTAAATGTCTATAAGCATCCAAACGTAAATTATGTTGAATATTCTGTGCTAAATTCCGCCATAGCCTATCAAACCCATACTCTGAAAGAGATTCAAGCATCCAAATGAGAATGGTGACCCCAGAAAGCAATACAAATTGCCAAAATACATCCTTAACACCAAACCTACCAATAATCGAATCTTGTTGCTGTACCAAAATATCGACAGCCGTACCAATTAGCCAAGGTGGAGCCAAATCAAAAATTTTATTCAGAATCGAAAATGCCGTTGCTTGAAAAACTTGTTGGCGATATTGCTGTCCGTAGTTTAGCAAGCGCAAGAAAGGATGGGTTGAATTGCTACGTGAGTTAAGCACTTGAGGAGATTTTGATATTATTGCCACAGAATTTATCACTTATAAAATAATAAAGCCGGGATTAGACTCGCGCTGTTAGAATCTGGATACGTAAAGTGAGAGGTGTTTATTAAGCGTGTCGCTATATAGAACTTGTATTAGTTTGTGTCAACTTATGACACAATAAAATTTCTGAAACAAGTAAAGCTAATAACAAATTATACTAACATACTCTATTAAAAGTAATTACTGTTTATTTTTAATTATTTATAAACGCAAATACGATAAAAAAAAGTTAATTTGATAGGTAACCTAGGGATTTTGCGGGAGTTGGAATTTGCCCAAGGGTATAAATGCTACGAACTCAAGACGCCTTCTCCTCATTATCACCATCATCTAGTTTGTATCCAATGTCACAAAATTCTAGAGTCTCAAAATGATTTAATCCTCAAGCAAGCCTCAAAGCAAGTCGGGGAAGCGGGCTTAAAAATCCTAGACGGTATATACAATTTGTCCGGAGGCTTTACGTTTGGGATGGCCCGCTTCAACTTCAAATAATTGGACTTGCCGCTGTGCTAAAGCTCTTAAAACACCTTGCTAGAAGACAAATGAGCCTTAATTTCCTCTTTTGTTCGCCATACGGGACGTAACTGCTTGCGTGCAAAAAATGGCAATTGGTCTACAGTGTGGGGTGAACCTGGTTGAGTCGCATTGCCGTAACTAGTAAGCGCCATAGCCCGTACTGGTTTGGAAAACTCAATTGCCGCAACATAACTGTCTCCACCTACAGATTGAAAATGGTTCTTTTGTGATGGAGCAAAATCGACAACGCGGAATATACCAAGGTCGCCATCACCGCCATTGGCAGGTAAATCCACATTGCCATGCTTTAGGCGGAAAACATCTCCCCAAGCAATATCTAGCTGACCATAAGCTTTTTCTACTTTAGTAGCCGCTGTTTCTAATGATGCAGCTGCACTTTGAGGATTAGCTAACCCATCAGGAGTAGTACGTGGTAAATGCTCGACCCAAGGTTTACTAAAAGCTTTATCAAAATCTATTTCTTGTGCCCAAGTCGCAAAAAGTACCGCTCCCCGACTATTGGCGTTCGCTTGTCTATCCCACATGGACAAAACAGTGGCTGCTCGCTGCGCTAATTCATTCCCATACTTCTGTGCAGCAGGAATCAAGTCATCTAAAATCCGGTCAGCAAATTCCATGCGCGTTGAATGCTTGTATTGAATCATTTCATCAAAAGAAATTTTTTCATCCTCATCCAACATTCTTGCAGAACGCTGTGCCCGAAAATCCATGTAACGCGGAGCCATATAAGATGGGTAGTTATCTGGTTTTAAAGCCAACGGGAAAGTAGTTGTCCAAGGTGGGTCATTAGCATTTTGTAACCAGCCGCTTGCAGGGTCTGTAACACGCGGTAAATCTTCATAGCGATGAATTTTTGTCCATAAAGTCTTCGAGGTATCGCCAGGAATAATCCCTTCCCAATATTTATAATCACCTTGGTCACGCACTGGAACTTGACCATTGAACAGATGCATAATATGTCCTTCTCGGTCTGCGTACATCACCGTAAACATTGGCAATTGTAAACGCGAAAGCGCTTTCTGAAATTGTTTCAAATTTTGCGACCTAGCCATATCCCACCACTGCTCAAGCGTACCTGGACGGTCAAGACCCACAACCCGCAACGCCAAACCTTTACCGTCTTTTCCCATAACTACAGGACCATGAACGGAACTTTTGACTACCAGCGGTTGCTCACTTAACTTACCATCCTCCTGCTTGACCTTTAAAGGAAAAGTTTTTGTCTCAAAAGCACGAAGTTTACCATCAAAACGGTAACCATCACCATCTAGTGCTAGTTCATAAACGTCCCACCCATCATGGGTATTTACAGTATGAGTCCAACCCAAATTATCATTAAAGGCAATCGTTAAAACCGGAACACCCAAAAGTGTTACCCCATAAGCATCTATTTCTGGAGTATTCATTTGAGCTTCATACCACAAAAATAAATTTGACCAAGGTAAATGCGGGTTTGCTAACAGCATTGCGTTTCCACCCACTGTTCTTTTTGGTGCGATTGCCCAACCATTAGAACCAGGTTTTGGCTTTTGCTTACCCATATTTTTCGGCTCAAGCTTAAAGTGTGCTGCTACTCTGTCTGGGTCAACAACAAAAGTAAAATTTAGCACCCTTTGAAGATGAGCCAGAACATCTTCACCTTTTACAGGCAAAACAACCTCAACAGAATCATCAATTAAATCAGAATGCTCTCGAACATAAGCATTTATGCCATCAGCAAAGGAATCCAGGTAGCTACGGAAAGTAGGATTTTGTGCTTCATACCAAGAACTAGCACGGTCTGGTATTCCCATGGTTAAGACCCAACGGTCAGACTCAAGGTATTTCTCTCCCCAATAAGAAGCAGCGCGCCCCCGCGCTTGACCGTAAAGACGCAAGAGTAAATTACCGTGGCTTTGCGTCTGCGCCCAACCAAATGCTTTGAAAGCACTAAGAGTATCTTTACCGTAAATATGCGGTACACCATAGGTATCCCACAATATTTCAGTACCTCTTGGTTGAGTACTGAGAACTTGACACCCCATAACCAAGGCGAACATCAAACAAACTATCAACCGTAGAACTCGAATCTTTTTTCCTTTAAAAAGCCTAAGCAAGTTAAGCTTGTTGCAATAACGCAAAATAATCCTAGGAGAAATTAACACTACCCTGCTAATAAACATTATGGTTGTAGCAAATTCTACAAATTCAAAAAGCAAAACGATGGGCAAATATGCAACATCTACAAAGCAATGCTCAGATTATGCTTTTTACTAATTTACTATTAGAGAATAAAATTACTAGGAATAACTGTCAATTAATCTTAATCTGTCTTAATCTAAACCAAATTCAATCTACTGATAAAACCGTTAGCACCGACTAAAGCAGTAATTTTCCCTTGAGGTATTATTAAATCTAAATTTTTAACTATTGCTTTGCCATCATATCCTAAAGTTAAACCACATACAATACTGTTCGTTTAAGGTAACCGTTCACAGGATTTAATCAGTTACCGTAGAAAATAGGTACACATCGATGGTAGATTAGAAGGCATGGATTTAAAGTGCCTCTTTTTCGGGATTGAAATTCCTAACTCCGATTGGGAAGAAACTCCCACCAGTGTCAAAGAACTGGTGGAGAAGTTGGGGCAGAAAATATTGCAATCAGAAAAAGAGCTAGCTGATAAAGAGGCACAAGACCAGGAGCTTTTAGAAAAAATCAACGTAAGCGTTCAAGATGCAATTGGTGTGAAGAACAAAACATCGCATTAAACGCCAATAACACCACAAATAAAGTCGAAAGTGCTGTACCTGCAGCAAGCATAAAATAAATCACTATTTGGTAGCGGACAGCATCAATCGGATTTGCACCTGCAATAATTTGACCAGTCATCATCCCTGGCAAACTTACCAATCCCAGCACCATCATACTATTAATAGTTGGTAGCATTCCCGTTTGCAAAGCATCGCGTAATGGTTTATGGGCTGCTTCCCAACGAGTTGCTCCTAAACTTAGCAGAGTTTCAATCTGGTGTCGTTGACCCGGATAGATAAACAGTGCTTTGTTAACAATCTTGTTGCATTTGTATGAAAATCAGTAAAGAGCAGAGCCTTTACCCCTAATTTTTTTTGTGACAAATTCTGGAAACAATGTTGCCAAATAAAAGTTTTACGTTATCATGAAAACGATTCTCATTATTTGGTAACTATGGTTAGTTCCTTACCCCAGTCCCAAGAACAAGTTAAAAACCAAGATAGCCAAAAGCTGAAACGCATACGCCATACCTGCGCTCACATTATGGCTATGGCAGTGCAAGAAATATGGAAGGGGACTCATGTTGCAATTGGACCAGTTACTGAGACAGGATTTTTCTACGATTTTGATTGTCCGGTAAGCATTACGCCAGATGATTTAAGCAAAATAGAGGCGTCCATGCGGCGCATAATCAAGAAAAACTTACCTATAATCCGCGAAGAAGTCAAAAGAGAAGAAATTCGCTCAGAAATTACCGCTTTAGATGAACCTTATAAATTAGACATATTAAACCGTATTCCCGAAGGGGAAATAATCACTCGCTATTATATTGGTAGCCCAGATACAGCAAAACCAGATTCCTCCTTGTTTGTCGCCGAAACCTTACCAGCAAAGCAATATTGGTGGGATTTATGTGCGGGTCCCCATGTTCACTTTACTGGGGAAATCAATCCAAACGCTTTTGCATTATTAAATTTAGCAGGTGCGTATTGGCAAGGAGATGAAACCAAGCCTCAGTTGCAACGTATATATGGTACGGCTTGGGAAACAAAAGAAGAATTACAAGCTTATTTAAAACAAACAGAAGAAGCGCTGCGTCGCGACCATAGAAAAATAGGTCAAGAATTAAACTTATTTAGTATTCAAGAAGAAGCAGGTGGTGGTTTAGTATTTTGGCATCCCAAGGGAGCTGCTATTCGCTACCAAATTGAAGATTATTGGCGAAAAGCACATTTAGATGCGGATTATCAATTACTTTATACCCCACACGTCGCTAACCTTGATTTGTGGAAAACTTCCGGACACTACGACTTTTATCGAGAAAGCATGTTTGACTCGATGGATATCGAAAAACAGGCTTATCAAATCAAACCGATGAACTGTCCCTTTCACGTTCTGACTTACAAAAATCAACCACATTCCTACCGAGAATTACCCTTAAGATGGGCGGAATTAGGAACAGTATACCGTTACGAAAGGTCAGGTGCATTGCATGGTTTGATGCGAGTCCGTGGTTTTACTCAAGATGATGCTCACATTTTTTGTTTACCGAACCAAATTGCGAATGAAATTTTGGGAGTTTTGAATCTTACCGAAAAAATTTTATCAGACTTTGGATTTCAAAATTATGAGGTAAATCTCTCCACCCGTCCGAATAAATCAGTGGGTGAAGATGAAGTTTGGGAACTTGCAACAGATGCACTAGTGTCAGCTTTAAATACTAAAGGCTGGAAATATGTAGTTGATGAAGGTGGTGGTGCTTTCTACGGACCGAAAATAGATATCAAAATTCAGGATGCTATCGGTCGTCTATGGCAATGTTCTACAATTCAAGTAGATTTTAATCTACCCGAAAGATTTGATATGGAATATGTTGCTGCTGATGGCATCAAAAAGCTTCCCATTATGATTCATAGGGCAATTTTCGGGTCGTTGGAAAGATTTTTTGGTATTTTAATAGAAAACTACGCTGGTGATTTTCCCTTATGGTTAGCACCAATTCAAGTTAGATTGTTACCCGTAAGCGATGAGGTGCTAGGCTATGCTGAAACAGTAGCACAAGATTTGAAAAAAGCTGGTTTGCGCGTAGAAGTAGATAATACTAGCGAACGTTTAGGAAAACTAATTAGAACAGCGGAGGTGGAAAAAATTCCTGTTTTTGGGGTTGTTGGAAAGCGGGAAGTAGAAACTAATACTTTAAGCGTTCGCACACGGAAATCTGGAGATTTAGGTGTATTAGATGTTAGCGATTTAATTAGTCGCTTACAAGAAGTAATTTTAGCTAAAACTGTAATATAGTAACTATAAATATGGGTTTTTCATTTAGCAAACAGACACGAGTAACTTCTCTCAAAAACAAGCAAATAAAAAAATGGGTTCATCAAGTGTTTGAACTTGATGAAGAGATTCCTATTTCACTTAGCCAACTACGGTGTATTGAGCCAGGTTGTCCTCCAATTGAGACAGTGATTAATGTTTTAGTATCTCCTGTAAAAATGTACAAAATTCATAAACAAATAACAGATATTGAATATTCTGATATCTGTAACCTGATTGAAGATAAATAGTAGACTTTTACACCAATTAGGATAGGTTCGTAGGTTTGTTATGGCTGTTCACGCTTTATATATTTGTAAATCTTGCTTTGTTTCACCCACACAAAAAGAATATATGGGTGAAAGAGGAGGAAGCTATTTATTTAAGCAAGTATTGAATTTAGCTGACAAATGGTCTTTAAATCATCAATTTGTAATTAAAGAAGTTGACTGTTTGAGTGCTTGTAAAAGACCATGTGCTATAGCTCTAGCTGCACCCAAGAAAATGTCCCTTATGTTTGGAGATTTACCACCATTAGAAAGTGCAGATGCAATAATAAAGTTGTGCGAACAATATTACAAAAGTACTGATGGAGTGGTTCCGCGACAACAGCGACCAGAAATATTACAAAAAGGTATTTTAGCACGAATCCCAGCACCAGAAGAGAATTCTTAGATTATAATTCGTAATTTAAAGAGATTTTTATTGTCCCAGGAGACATCATGAATACTACAATTGCCTCAAGCCCAAATCACAATCTTAATATTCCTAAGCGGGGAATGCCTGTTACTATTGTCACTGGCTTTTTGGGGAGTGGAAAAACTACACTGCTCAACCAAATTCTCAAAAATAAGGAAGATTTAAAAGTTGCTGTACTAGTGAATGAATTTGGGGATATTAATATTGATAGCCAGTTGCTTGTCTCTACAGAAGAAGACATGATGGAACTCAGCAATGGTTGTATTTGCTGCACCATCAATGACGGTTTAGTTGATGCGGTATATCGAGTTCTCGAACGGGAAGAATCCATCGATTATATGATTATTGAGACAACTGGAGTTGCTGACCCTTTACCAATAATCTTAACTTTTTTAGGTACAGAATTAAAAGATTTAACCAACCTAGATTCCATTATCACTCTGGTTGACGCTGAAGCTTTTAACCGCGAGCATTTTAATAGTGAAACAGCCATAAAACAAATTACTTATGGGGATATGATTCTCCTAAATAAAACTGACCTGGCTAGTCAAGAAAAAGTTGAAGACCTGGAAGATTATATCCGCGAAATAAAATCGGGTGCAAAAATTCTTCGTACAAACTATGGACATGTTGCACTACCTTTAATTTTAGATGTTGCTCTAACACCAAAGGATGAATATACATCTTTTAAGGAGGATAACCACGAACATCACGACCATGCACATCATGACCACAAGCATCACGACCACGAACATCACGACCACAAACATCATGACCACGAACATCATGACCACAAACATCATCATCACCACTCCCACCATTTAGAAAATGATGGGTTTGTATCGGTTTCTTTCAAAGTTGATAGACCCTTTGATATACATAAGTTTGAGAATTTCCTGACTGAAGAAATGCCTGAAGATGTCTTCCGTGCTAAAGGTATTCTTTGGTTTACTGAGAGTAAATTACGCCATATTTTCCAACTTAGCAGTCCGCGTTACAACTTAGATGTTGATGAATGGCGCACTACACCAAAGAATGAACTCGTTTTTATCGGTAGACATTTAAAAGCAAATGAAATTCGTTCTCGCTTAGAAGAATGTTTGGTATAATTAAGAAAAGTAAACTTCTAACACTCAGCAACTAAAATCGCGGTTCTGCCTTTAATCCACAGAAGTAGGTTAAAGGTAGAGTTTATGTTAGGTCTTTACCTTTAAAAATTTTCCCCATTATTTGAAAGAATGACTCTATCATTTCGTCCAGAATTCGACTCTGCCGAGCAAATCATCGCGTCTGTATCTACTCAACTTCTTCAGAAAGTCACAGATGCGGAAATGATGCAAGCTGTACGTACTTTGCTTATCGGTTTAGGAGAAGACCCAGACCGAGAAGGACTCAAAGATACTCCCAAAAGAGTTGTTAAAGCATTGCAATATCTGACAAGTGGATATCATAAATCTTTAGATGAACTGTTAAATGGTGCGGTTTTCACTGAAGATGCCAACGAAATGGTATTAATTCGTGATATTGACATTTTTAGTTCCTGCGAACATCATATTTTGCCTATCATTGGTCGCGCTCATGTAGCTTATATTCCCAATGGTAAGGTGATTGGACTATCAAAAATTGCCCGTATTTGTGAAATGTACGCACGACGTTTGCAAGTGCAAGAACGTTTAACTCTACAAATTGCTGATGCATTACAAGGCTTACTCCAGCCTCAAGGTGTAGCAGTAGTTGTAGAAGCAACTCACATGTGTATGGTGATGCGTGGGGTACAAAAACCTGGTTCTTGGACTGTCACTAGTGCGATGCGTGGAGTTTTTGCGAACGATGGGAGGACTCGTGAGGAGTTTATGAGTTTGATACGGCATAGTCCAGCTTTTCACTCATAAATTGATTTAAATATCAAATCTAAAGTCTATTTATAGGTTTGTAGTAGTGCTGTAGCTTTTCTTCGATGAAACGCTTCAGGGCAACTACAAACTTAATTCAACCTTCCTACCGAGTTAAGAATTTAGTAAATAGCATTAAAACCCTATACAAGAATTCAAGCATTATTAAAATATTAAAAAAAATAGCTGAATTTATATCAAGTGTAAATCAACTAGCTATTACAATACATTTTGATTAACCCATATCATTTTCAGATAAATTGCTACCAATCCTTAATTGTTTTTTAGAGTATTTCAACTGTTTATAAGCAAGCTTAATTTTCTGGTAAGCTTCTTCAGAAGAAATTTTTCCACCCGTCTGTAAGCCAGTTATATAACCTATCTGTTGAGAAAACTGCTGCAAATTTGCATTAAAAACCAGATTTTCTGGTGTAAATTCACCGTAGTAGCTGCTGCGTGGGTATAAAAAGCTGTCTTTATCCATCAATTTCGCCTCCTGCAGTCAAAATTTATCTAAATCCTATTCTTTAGTCCTGTAAATGCTAAAGACATTCCCAACGTCAAATTCAGACTTTTCATCAGTTCTCCTCACACTAACTCACTTATAAAAAACACAAACAGCAAAAATATACACACTAAAAGCAAAGCCATCTGTCGTGCAAAAACGAATTAAGCAAGTGTCTAACAAATATTCTGCAATGAACCTGATGAACAATCGTGACTAAACAAGACTAAATGCACAGAAAATAGCCGCAAACAAACCTGTAGATATGCAATTCCTATAATCAGAACCTATCCAAATGCAATTATTCGGAGCTTTTTATGAGATACTTACCTAGGGACGTATAAATATTATCACAAAATCGAGAATGATTCTCATATAATAAAAACATTTATTTTTCCTTAATAATGCTGTTCAAAGTAAATTTTCCTTTAACTGCCTAAGTAAGTTTCTTTACATTACTTAATATCAGAACAATAATAATAATGGTTATCATGTATTTAAATTTAACAGGTGTAGTCTACGTATAATATCAAGAAATGTAGTGTAGCAACTATCACTAAAATGCAAAATATGCTAGTTTACTTGAATCGACTCGGTTCTGGTGGAAAGCAGCCATCAGACGCAAGGGGGAAAGTTCGGTGTAAATCCGGCACTGTCCCGCAGCTGTGATGAGACGTGAAATATTGTCTCTTAGTCAGAATGCCCGCCGAGAGTAACATTAGACACCCGTCTGCGAGGTACAGATGAAACGTATGAATGTAATATTTGCAAGCTACAGGTATTATTTGAAGTTAGTCAATTATCTTCAATCACGTATTGTTTTTCTTTGTTAAGTATTATTGTGCTTAGCTATTTACTTTCTTGATAGCTTTGGCTTAAAAGCATTAAGGCATTCTTTTTTCAAGCATTTTCCACATATTTCGACATATATAGGTGAGGAGTAAAAATGAATAACTTGCGCGTTCCTAATTGGGGAATTCATATTCTTGCGTCAACTTTTGCGTTATCTTTGATGGTTTTGTATAGCGAGTGTGTTTTTGCGAATGAAGTAGCAGTAACAGAAGCTAAAGCAGAAGAAGAAGTTTCCGAAGTTTCCGAAGTAAAAGTCAAAGTTCCTCAACTAGCGAACGAAGTACTAACAGAAAAACATTCAGCAACAGAACTACAACAAAATCAACAAGAAATATCTCAAACTCCTCAAAATAATGATGAACAAGAATCAGATATTGAGCTAACTGTCACAGGGAAATTATTAAATCAACCAGTTTTTTCTCCATTCCGTCGAGAAGGAACGGTCAAAGATTCTACCCGTCCGATTTACGTGATTACAAAAGAAGAAATGGAAGCGCAGGGTGCAAGAAGTGTTAGAGAAGCACTGCGATATCTTCCTGGTATCTTGGGTGATGGAACAGTTGGAAGCGAACCTCATGCATTGAGCGGTCAATTTATTAGAGGTTCTAACACCAATCAGGTATTAATCTTACTTGATGGTAGACCAGTCAATAACTTAGGTAGCGGTGGTTTTGACCTATCAGAATTCACCACTAATATAGTTGAGCGTGTCGAAGTACTACCTGGTGGAGGTTCAACTCTTTATGGTTCCGATGCGATTGGTGGAGTAATTAACATTATTACCCGTCGTCCCATATCCGGAAAAATTACCACCGACGCGACAATTAACTTTGGTTCCTACGGACTCAATCAACAAACTATTCGCAATAGCGGAAAAACCGGAAATATTGGTTGGGTTGTTGGTTATAACCGCACTCAAGGACAATATAATTATCCTTTTTCAATTCCCGAAGCTAACTTTAGCGGAGTCAGAAAAAATAACGACGTTCTCTACAATAACTTCAACGTCAAACTAGAAGCAGATTTAGACAAGCGTAATACCTTAAGTCTATCAACATTATATTTAGGCAAAGACCAAGGAGTACCAGGAGGAGTCCGTATCCTTGTACCGCAATTTGGTCAAGGTTCTGGTAATAATCTGACCGACCGAAACCGGAAATTTACAGACCAAGTTTTAACCGATTTAACTTGGAATTCTAAACTGGGAGGAGGGGACGATTCGCTACTAACAGCAAAACTGTACACAGATTTTATCAATACCCGCTTTGATTCTAACTCTATAACTATCCCAGCTCAATTCAACAGAAGATTTGAGACCAAGCAAAGTTCTTACGGTATTCAAGCAACTCATAGTTGGAACTTCAGTAAAAATCAAAGCGTTGTTTATGGCTTTGACTATCGTAATGTCAACGTTGTAAGTAATGCTGTGAGGTTCTCTACAGGTGTTAACAGCCTCAACTATGATAATAACATTGCTCAAGGTGCGATTTTTGCAAGATACGAAGCAAGCTTGATTCCTAACCTCAAGTTAAATTTAGGAGTGCGTCAAGATTTTAATAGCTTGTCAAATGCTTCTGCCACATCACCATCAGTTGGTGCAAAATGGGATATTAGCGACTCTACTACCATCAGAGCAAACTACATTAAAAATTTCCGCGTCCCAACCATAGCCAATTTATTTAATTTCAATCCAACTAATATTGGTAACCCAAATCTTAAGCCAGAAAAAGGTGATAGTTTTGATATTGGTATTGACCAAAAACTTGGCGATATTGGATTGTTGCGCTTAACATTTTTCCAAAATAATATATCTGACCTAATTGCCTTTAAGCCACTGATTCCCGCTGTGAATGGAGCCACAGGAACTTGGGAAAATATTGGCTTAGTTGAAACAACGGGTCTAGAAGCTTCATTAAATTTACAAGTAGCGAAAAATGTTTACGCTTTTGTCAATTACACAGCCAACGACCCTCGAATTAAAAAGAGTAGTACTTCTGCGGAAATTAATAAAGAATTAAGATTTGCGGGTGCAGATAAATTAAATTTGGGAGTATCTTATGAAAATCCAGATGGTTGGTACTTGGGACTATTAATGAACTCATTAAATGGTTACCCTACCAATAATGTCAACACAGAATTTTTATCTGGATATACAACTTTTGATTTCAAATTACGAGTACCTCTCAGCGATAGGTTAACATTAACAGGTAGTGTTGAAAATATTTTCAACCAGCGCTATCAGTTATTCCCTGGTTTTCCTGACGGAGGTAGAATGTTCCAAATCGGTCTCAATTCAACATTTTAATTAAAATCGCTCGCTTATGCCAGGGAGATAAATAAGGAGGAGAATGCAGGGTGCTAAATAAGGCTAACTACATGTGATAGGAGAATAAATTATGAGTGGATTCAATCCTTGGGTAACTCCATTAAATAATGTTGTTACTGAGACTACTCCGACTAATTGGAAAATTGAATATGAGTATTTTGATTGTAATGGAGATACTCTTGCTTGTTTACTTTATACTTTGTTTCAAGAAAATTGGCATCAAGTAGGGCTAGGACATATTGAGCAAGGTAGCGTATTGGAATTGGAATTTAATGAAGCACCAAAAAAATGTGTTCTTTATGATGGATACCTGACAGTTATAGCGGGTGAATGGCATTTTCATTTATGTATAGAAGAAACTTTCGGAGGTCTGGAATCGGAAACTCCTGTAGAGTTAAGAAAACAACGCTTAATTACTAAAGCTGCATTTTATCGTCGCTTAAATCCAGAGGGAATACCAAAATCATGGGGAGTTCAATTTTGGAATGGTGCAGAACAACAAGCTATGACAATTTTCTTACCTAATCCCTATGTTGAAGACGAAAATTTATTGCCTGAAGGGAAAGCTAATTTCGATAAGTTAGAGCTTTATAAGCAACTTAGGGATATTTATGTATTAGGGACAAAGCCTATTCCGTTTGAAAAAAATCCGCTCAAGTGTGCATATATTGCAGTTTGCACTTCAGGACGCTGTTACCCTTCACGAAATTGGCAACCTATATTTGAGTCACTACAATCAGCGGTAGAAAAAGCAGGGGTAGATATTGATGTGAGAACCACTGGTTGTTTACAAGTTTGTAAGCTAGGTCCGGTAGTTTTCAATTCCAATGACAAAACATGGTACACTCGCGTTAAGCCAGAAGTTGCAGAAAGAATTGTCAATGAACATTTAGTTGAAGGGAATAAGGTTACCGAGCATATTTATCCACCTGTCACCTAACTCCCCTACCGGGTAAATTAAAGCCCCTCCTATTAAAGTTCCGGGGTGGGGTTTCTTTTGAATGATTATGAACAACTATTAGATATATGATTAAATCAGGTAAATCAAAGTTGATATCACTGCTCTGTCTTGTATTCGCAGTGGCTACTTTTATAATCAGTTGCCAAACTCGGCAACCCGATAAAACTTCCTTATCAACCACAAATAGCGCTTGCGTACAAAATTATAATGAAAATCTTGACTATTTCCCTAATAAAATAAGTATTACTCAAGCGAAAGGTTTCACGGTCGAGTACCATAAAAATTATAAAATTATCACCGTTAAACAACCTTGGAAGGATGCCAAAGCAGGTTTTAAATATATTTTAGTTCAATGTGGAACACCTGCACCACAAGCTCCAAAAGATTCGCAAGTAATTACTGTGCCTGTCAACTCTGTAATTTCGCTTTCGACTACACATTTACCACATATTGCGAAATTAGAAGTAGTTGATAAACTGATTGGAGTTAGCGATACCAAACGGGTAAATACACAAGAGGTTGCAGAAAAAATTAAATCAGGAAAAATTGCCTCAGTGGGAAGTAATTCCAATGTCAATGTTGAAAAAATATTAGAACTCAATCCCGAACTAATAACAACCTATGGAACTGGGAACGCTCAGCAAGATAGCTATCCAAAATTACTAGAATCAGGTTTAAAAGTAGCAATAAATGCTGAGTATATGGAAAATACTCCTTTGGGTAGAAGTGAATGGCTAAAATTTACAGCACTATTTTTTAATCAAGAACAAAAAGCCGAGCAAATATTTAGCGAAGTTGTCAAAAAATATGAATCAGTTGCAAAATTAGCAAAATCCATAAAACAACGTCCAACAGTATTTGTTGGCTTTAATTTTAAAGGGACTTGGTATCTACCAGGAGGAGGAAGCTACGCAGCGAAATATTTAGAAGATGCAGGAGCTAACTATTTATGGCGTGATGAAAAATCTTCTGGTAGTTTACCTTTATCATTTGAAGTTGTTCTAGAACGCGCAACAAACGCTGATTTTTGGGTAAATTTAAGCCAATCATGGAAAACTGTTAAAGACTTACTAAAAGAAGATAATCGTTACGGTGATTTTAAAGCAGTAAAAAATAATAAATTGTACAATAATAATGCTCGTGTGAACGAAAATGGTGGTAATGACTATTGGGAAGGTGGTATCAGCAATCCAGATGTTGTGTTATCCGACCTGATTAAAATTTTTCATCCGGAAATACTGCCAAATCATCAACTAGTCTATTACAGAAAAATAAATTAATGGGAAGTGAAATGCAAAAATTTAAATATAAATATAACCTAAAATATAACCTAAAATATAAACTAAAATATTTAGGCTCTTGCAACCTAATATTTTTAGCCCTAATCACTGCATTAATCTTTGCATTTTTACTCGACTTAGCACTAGGTTCAGTTCATATCCCCATCAATCAAGTCGTCACTATCCTACTTGGTGGAGAACCCGAGAAAACAACTTGGACAAATATTATCCTCAAATTTCGCTTACCAAAAGCTATCACTGCCATATTAGCTGGTTCAGCATTGGGAGTTAGCGGTTTACAAATGCAAACTCTATTCAAAAATCCCTTAGCTGGTCCATTTGTATTAGGAATTAGCTCTGGTGCAAGTTTGGGAGTAGCAATAGTTGTCCTAGCGTCAAACGCAATCGGCACAAATATATTACTTCAAAATCTAGGATTTATAGGGGAAGCTTTAGGAGATTTAAGTTTAGTTGTTGCCGCAATTTTAGGTGCTGCTGTAGTTCTCGGTTTAGTCTTATTTGTATCGCGTCGCGTTCCCGATACAATGACTCTACTTATTTTAGGTTTATTATTTGGTTATGCAACGAGCGCAATAGTAAGCATTTTATTGCAGTTTAGCGAAAGCCAAAAAATTCAAACATATTTACAATGGACTTTTGGTAGTTTTGCTGGAGTTACTTGGAGACAAATGCCGATTTTAGCAACTGTTGTGATTTTGGGATTAGCGGTTGCAGTATTACTATCTAAACCATTAGATGTCTTATTGGTTGGTGAGTCCCATGCATTAACTTTGGGTTTAAATTTACAACGTATTAGATTTTGGATTATTACAAGCGCGTCAGTTTTAGCAGGTGGAATTACTGCTTTTTGTGGCCCGATTGCATTTTTGGGTGTGGCTGTTCCTCATTTGTGCCGCAGTTTATTAAACACATGCGACCATCGGATACTCACACCTACAGTGATAATAATGGGTGCTACTTTGGCCTTAATCGCGGATTTGCTTTGTACAATTCCCGGAACTCAAATGGTTTTACCCTTGAATTCAGTGACTGCACTGATTGGTACTCCCGTGGTGAGTTGGGTTATTTTGCGTCGCTACTATACTCGGTAATTAGATATCTTAAGAACCTGAAGAAACCCGGACAGTAAGTGAGGTAAATTAAGCATCAATATCCCAAATATATAACCCTTTTCCCACGTACTGCCAACCTTTTCCACAACCTTTGCTCAGGGTCTTGGTAACAATTGGGCTAACAATTTTTTCCTGAGAAGCTGGTAAACCATCGGGGTAAAGCCATTCCAAAACTGTACTAGCATCCATCATTCCAGGATAATGTATTTGCAAACACTCAAAAATCGCTGAATGCAAGGTATCAAATTGTTCTAATATCTGCGAATTAGGAAGACCTGTAGGATGTGCTTGTTTCGACCGAGTGTTATTCTTTTTACCATTAGATGAAGATGTTTGAGTTTGTCTATTAAAATCAGGAAAGTCATTTAAATCAATCGTCCAGCACCCAGGAGAATCTGGAACTGCATCCCAGAAACCATCTTGCTCTCCCAGTTTTAGTATTTTTCCTACTTCTGATTTTAAGGTTAATTGCATTTTTTCATCTTGGTTCCCAAAAATTTCCCAGATTAGGTAGTCTATTTGCAAGATTTTGCCTCTATTTGCTTCAAGAATCTCAACTATCTGTGGGATTAGATTCTCTTGGTCTAGGTTCTCCACCCCCACATCACTATCACTGTCGGAGTTGTATTTTTCCACAGCAGGCAAAGCCAAATACCCTCCAGCAGAAGCTTCAGCATCAAAGGTTTGAATCGGGTTCATCAGTGCTTCCACATAAAAAAGTTTTTCCTCTGCTTGTGCAGCTGCTTGACGATAATACTCAATCAACTGACGATAGTAATCAGCTAACTCTTTTAGTGTTTGCTTACTGGGTAATGGTTGTGATGGTGGTGGTGGTAGATTCAGCATTTACATTCGTTTGAATATTACAGTTTATTTCTTAAACATTTTTTTTCTACTCCATTACACTCATTACCATATTTAGGACAACAAGTTGCATAAGTCTCTCGTTCAACAGCTGCACGGCAGTGTTGGCAAATAAACTTGTATACCCTAGTATGGATATCGCGGGTATGTGCTTTGACGGTATACTGTCGGACGTAGACTTTTTTGCTGGGCATACTTTTTACATAAGTTGATTCAACACAAAAGTTGAACCTGTCTGTGCAAGTTCAACTGTGATAATGATAATCGATAAATACCAAAAACCAAATATGCCAGAAACTTGCGAACGTCTTTGGACTGTTGTGTTTTCTCCAAATGGTAAAATTCTTGCTAGTAGCGGTCAAGATGAAACGATAAAACTTTGGGATGTGGAAACGGGAAAATGCTTAAAAACACTTGTGAGCGAAAAACCTTATGAAGGTATGAATATTGTTGGTGCTACTGGGTTGACTGCTGGGCAAAAAATGGCTATGAAGGCTTTGGGAGCGGTGACGGAAGAATAGCTGTTTTCGGTTGCATCTAATACACAGACCTAACCCCCAACCCCTTCCCTACAAGGGAAAGGGAGTAAGATTTTGTATTGCTTCTTACCTGAATTTGCTGGGGGTAGAAAGACTAATTGTTTTGGGTATTTTCTTGCTTATTATTGCATCGCTAGAATCACCAATAATATTGATTTAAAACAATAAATTGAGCTTGTAAAGAAATTCCAGTATTCTGCAAATTATTTATAGCTTTAACTATTGCCGTATAACTCATATTCTTCATAGGGTCGGCATCTTGATATATTGCTATAATTCCTGAATGTTCTGGGTTTGCTTGATGAATTGCCAGAAAATCATCACAGTTACGGGTAAGTAATATCCTTTGTTGAACTCTAGCTAGTTCCATTACAGATGCATCTGGTATACCAGTCACACCAGCCTCACCAATTGTTAACACATCATGACCATCTGCCCGTAACATTTCGACAAGACGGCGTGCTTGTGTATCTTCGTCTACCAATATCCTAAGACTCAATACTTACACCCCGTTCTTTCAGTCGATAAAGTTCTTCCTGGGCTTCCATCTTGATTAGTTCTTTATTTGCTTCGCAGTAACGAATAATTTCATGAATTGTATTATCAGGTAAATCGAAATTCTCTGCTGCTTCTTCGCTGCTAAGTTCGTTTATCAGCATATCTTGCCATACTGTAGAAGCTAAAAGACGCCGTCCTTTCACATAAAGCTGTCGTCTCCAAGGATGGGGACGGGACACTAAATATTGCCAAGTTGACTGCGGTGGTGGTTCCAGTTCGGGTATTACCAGATGAATTTGTTCGTTTGGCGTTAGGAGTCGAATTTGGTAGCCTTGTTGCAAATAATTTTGGAGAATTGTTACCACCGATATTGAACGTAGAATCGTTTCTTTAGCAGTTGTGGCTCCCATCGCTTGCCGCAACCACTCAATTTGCGCTTCTTGTTCGGGTGACACGTTGAAATTCTGCCGCTTTGTTTCTCCTGCTTGGCTCATTGGATTATGGTTACATGAGTATATAATGAGTATAGCTTACTTATCTAATTTGGATTAATTTTATAAGCAATTTATTAAGTTGTTGTGCCAAACTGGCAGGTATGAAATGATTAGTACTTTTATTCTCAGTGTTGTACAAAGTTTATAAACTTATAACAGCTAAGTTACAAAAAACTCAGGCAAAATAGAAGAAGAGCTTCTTGTGAAGAGAGTCACTCCGTTCAATACACTGAATCGCAATTGGTATGGCAAAGGATATCTACCACAATACTCTAAAAATTGCCTTAGAAAAAGATGGATGGGTAATTACAAACGAGTTGTTCCGGCTCACTATTGGCTCTCGCTCAATATATATTGACTTAATTGCAGAAAAGCTCCTAGTTGCCGAAAAAGAAGGATGTAAGATTGCTGTAGAAATCAAAAGTTTTATCAGCCCGTCACCGATAAATGACCTTGAAAATGCACTAGGGCAATATATTCTTTAGTATTTAATGTCAAATCGGAAGTAATGTATATGACAATCAATAAACTACCTAAAAACAAGGATAAAAAAGCTCTGCCCAAACATCCTCTTGCGAAGCTTGCTGGCAAGTTTGAAGGTACGCTTTGGGAAAACACCCTAGATGAAATGAAACGTCTTAGAGAAACAGACAAAGAGGAGATTAGTAAACATTTAGATAGTAGTTTAGCGTCTGAGTAAAATAAGTGTAGCTTTAGATACTAGAGTAGTCAGTAATTACCTGGATAAACGTCGTAACTTTCCCCAGCTAACAAACAAAATTTTAACTACGCCACCTGAACTTATATTTATTAGCATAATTACTGTTGAGGAAATAATTCAAGGAGCCTTAGCTACGATTCAAAAATTGAGGCAAAAATCCGCCGTCACTGATGGATATAGATATTTTGAAGAATTATTTGAAGCTAGAACTATCCTCAAGTTTGAAGCATTTTTAAATGAGTTTAGTATTATATTATCTGCAAGAATGGCGTCTAAGCATTCTTCTTCAGAATCAAATACCCGGTAAGAGCATTGAAGAAGGCAGAAGGCAGATGGCAGAGGGTATAACTCATTACTCTTACTGTTTTTTGTCTTCTTCTAGTTCAAACCACCTAAAACCACCTAATATATTTGTAATATCTCTATAAAGCTCAATATTGCCATACTCATCGATTCGGAGAAAATAATGGCAGAAATGTATAAAACTACCTTTTTTTAATACCGATGAAGATAGAAAATTTTGAGAATAAAATTCATTATTATCATGTAATTGAATAAAAATGAGGGATGGAATCAAATGAGGTTAGCTGTTTATGGTAAAGGGGGGACTGGTAAGACGACTCTGAGTGCTTGTATCCTGCAATTCTTAAATTATTTCGGTGATTTTCGGGTTTTGGGCATTGATGGCGACCACAATTTACACTTAGCGCAGGAATTAGGTGCAACGGAATCTGATTTACAACGAGGAAATCTGGGAACAGCATTAGATATTGGTAATGATTTAGAGTGGTTGAGGGGCTACTTTGCTGGTACAAATCCTTTCATCACAGCCGATTTACCAATTATTAAAACAACCCCACCGGGGAAAGGTTCCAGGTTGTTGCAGTTCTCTGACCCTGCTGAATGGCGAGAACGTTACGTGACTTTTATTGATGGAGTTGAGTTAATTCGCGTCGGCGATTTTACTGAGAACGATTATCGGAAAAAGTGCTTTCACAGCAAAACGGGTTCGATAGAAATTTTTCTGAAGCATGTTTGGGAAAGCTCTAATGAAGCCATAGTCGTTGATATGTCTGCTGGTAAAGATGTTTTTGCATCTCCTTTACCTAGTTTGTTTGATGGTAATCTTTACGTTGTCAAGCCAACACGCAAGTCTGTCAGCAATGCTGTTGATTTTCTCTGCCATGCTCATAAATTTGGTGTGGATATGTTGCTGGTAGCTACAGATGTTTGTTCTAATGAGGAAGTCAACGCAATTGAAAGCTGTTTAGGACGAAAAGTTGATGCGGTAATACCCCATGATGAGTTTTTCGTAAAACGCGATCGCATTTTGTTGTCACGCCCAAATCATGTACGTGAAGCCAGTTTCCAAATTTTAGATGCACTGTATAGTTTGACAGAATTACTACAGCAACTTCCCGCACACAATTGGGATAAAATTTTAACCAAGATGATTTACCATCACGAAGAAACCGCAAATGATTGGGCTGGAACTAAATTTAATGCTCAAATTCAACCTGGTTTCAATCCATTTGAACACTTTCAAAAAATTCCTGTATCATCCCTGAGCTAGAGCACCTGTATCAGGTGGGTCTCGCGAACCCACCCTTATTGTAATTAATCTTTACAATTCGAGCTTAATAATCGTTCTCATGAGAGAATATAAATAGTAGTGTCGCTCATCGTATAATTAAACATTTACTCTTTAACAAAGTTTTATGAAAATTGCAGTACTCGGAAAAGGTGGAAGCGGAAAAAGCACGATTAGCTGGCTTTTATGCCAATATTTGAGTCAAATCAAAAAATTTCAGACCCTGGCTATTGACGCAGACCATAATATGGACTTGTCTACTTGTTTGGGGGTAAATCCCTACGAAGTGAACCATTTCAAAGACTTTAACTCGGAGTTTAGACAGTTGGCAAATATGCCCAAGGTTGGTATGTGGAGGGAGTATTTTAAATCCAGCCCATTTTATTTTATATATCCGCAAACCGAGAAAACGCAAATACTGGGCAAATACTTGACTTCAGTTAGTTCCAACTTGGATTTAATAGTATTGGGACTTGGAGACGAAGAAATAATGAATAGCTATAAATGCTCCCACGCACTATCGGCTCCAGTTAAGCATATGCTACCAACTCTGAAGATGGAGAATGACTCATGGCTAGTACTGGATTCTGTTGCAGGGTCTGACATGGTAAACTACGGTTTATACTTTGCTTTTGACTGTATTATCGCCGTGGTTGAAGGAAATATTAACAGTATAAAAGTAGCAAAGCAGCTTCGCAGTCTGATAAATAAACAGGATATGAAACTAAATTTTATTCTGAATAAATATAATTCAGAAAACAAATTTATTAAAGACTTTGAAGAAGAATTTAAAGATTTAATTATAGGTAAAATCAATACAGACTCAGCTTTGACTAATTACGATTTTGACTCAATCAGTCAAGAGAACCTGGATAATTTATCAAGCATCGTCACTAAAATGCAATTCTTTCCTCAAGTCGAGGACTCCTATGAAAAACTAAAGATATTTGAAGAAAATAAAGTTTTGTGAAGAAGGCAGATGGCAGAAAGAAGCGAACGTAAGAAGGGATATTTGGGGATATTTCCGGAGATGTCTATTACATCCAGAACAACGGCGTAAAAAAATGTTACAAAAGCTACACGTTATCAAAAATGATTTACAAAATTATTGCGCTATCATGATAATGATTCTAATTCCAATTTGTTCCGATGGAAGCAAAAGCGCTACAGTTACCCGATAAAACCAGCCTAGCAATTATTGGTGCTGGTCCCCACGCTCTTACATTAGTCACCCATCTGCTACAAAAGCGTTGTAAAATGCGGGGGAGGTTTGTAGTATTTGACCCCAGTGGTCAATGGATGAGTCGTTGTGAACAGCAATTTGCAGCATTCGATATTCCTCATTTGCGGTCACCTGCGGTACATCATCCCGACCCAAATCGTTTTGCCTTACGAAAGTTTGCTGAATCTCGTGCAAGCGAACTTTTCCCACCTTACGATTTACCGGGAACAAAGTTATTTCGAGATTTATGTGAGGATGTAATTTCTCGCTGGGATTTACATAATCAAGTGATTCCCCTTGCAGTAACTCGGATTGAACCTCTCATTAATCGGTTTCGGCTATGGTTTGATGATGGACAATCAATCATAGCTCGACGGGTAGTTTTGGCAACTGGTAATGCAAGCTTACAAATACCTAATTGGGTAGAACAAATTGAGTCAGAATACCCACAAGATAAGCTTTGTCACTCAAGCAAAGTTGATTTACGTGGATTACAAATAGCAGATGAAAAGATATTGATTGTTGGAGGTGGTTTGACTAGCGGACATTTAGCAACTGGTGCAATATCAAAGTGTGCAAAAGTTCATCTGATGATACGCAGACAACTGCAAGAAAAGCTATTTGATGCTGAACCTGGTTGGTTAGGGCCAAAGTATCTCAAGGATTTTTTTGCCGAATCCGATTTATCCAAGCGCTTTACAATGATTCAACAAGCGCGTAATGGTGGTTCAGTGACACCAGCAATGGGAATCGAACTACGACGGCTGGTGCGTAATGGTAATCTCAGAATTGATGAAAACTGTCAAGTAGTTAAAGTTGAGTGGTTGGGGAATAAATGGTTAGTACAATGTAGTGACGGGAACATGCACGAGTTTAGCCGAATTTGGCTATCGACTGGTACTAAATTTGATGTAACTGCTGAAGCTTTGTTAAAGGAAGTTTTAGCAACCTACCCAATTCCTGTGGTCAATGGTTTACCAGTGTTAGATAAGTTTTTGCGTTGGCAAGGCTGCGAATTATTTATTATGGGTGGGTTAGCAGCGTTGCAAATCGGACCAACCGCACGAAATTTATCGGGTGCTTTGATGGCTTGTGAAAAAATAGTTCCAGGTATAGTCAAGCCTAATTTTATACCTCTGGACAACAGAAGCGTGTCGTAATGGATTCAATCCTATTTTTGATTACCACCACAAGGAGAACAGACACCAAAAAATTCCAAGGTATGATAGAAAATTTGAAATGATTCTGACTGCTCCAATTGAGTTTCCAACTCCTGAAGTACAAAGACATCTATAGGAACTGACTGACCGCATCGCAAACAAGTTATACACTGGTCGTGTCGGCTGATTAAACTGTAAACCAACTCATTATTGCTAATAGTAGTGCGACACTGAATTAATCCTCGCAACTTCAAAACATCCAGAGCGCGATAAACCGTAGCCAAACCCAAACGCGGATAGTTTTCCCGTAGGAGAGCATAAAGATTTTGCGCTGAAATTGGTGTGTCAAGTGTTTCCAGCTTTTCCAGAATAATTCCTTGATAGCGAGTTAGGCTATATGTCACGGCAATTTGACCCATATGTAATGCCCAAGTATGCTGGCTATATGATTTAATATAATACAATGATTATCATTATTGATTAGAAAAATGTCATCTGTAAATATGGATACGGAGCATATCCCAACGCAATAGTTGCACAAATTCGGTCTTTAGATATTCCCACCGTTGCTGGTTGCTGGGATGAAGATGTTGTTGAGGGCTTAAATGCTTGTGAATGTGGATTTCCTTCAATTCTGGCAGAAAAAAGAGGAAAATTAGCTCACGAGTGGACAGATAAAGAGATTTATCCAGAAAATAGAGAATTTTTAGCAAATTTACCTCAAACTTTTAAACAAGAAAACCTGGCTTTTGTTCACGGTAGCCCCCACAGCAATCACGAATATTTATTACCTGAACTTAGTGCATTTGTCGCGCTAGAACGAGTACTTACCACTGGGGCTGATGTGCTGTTTTGTAATTAATTATCTGTTGCATGCAACCCTTGTAGAGAGAGTAAATTTAGCTTGCTTTTCACCTCTCAGGTTTCCAACACAACACCTTCATACAGTAGCGCGATTGCTAACTCAAATTCGATGCTGGATAGGGTAATAATATCTCCCTCAGTATAGGGATAGTAAAGCCACATTCTTCCCTCTCCCCGACAGTAACGTTCGACGGAAATTTTTTCTGAATCTATTAATAAATATTCCTGTAAAGAAGGCATTTTAAGATAATTAGTAAATTTTTCGTCTCTATCTTTGCTTGCTGTACCAGGAGAGAGAACTTCGGCTATTATCTTGGGATTTTGAATAAATTTGCGAGCATTGAGGTCTTGAGGGTCGCAACTGACAATAACATCAGGATAATAGTAAGGACTTTTAGGAGTGACTTGCACCTTAACATCTGACACATTAACTCGGCAACCTCTAGCACGTAAATGTGGACGTAAGGCTGTGTACAAATTAAGTGCGATATCATTGTGGGGGATTGTGCCACCTGTCATGGCAAAAACTTCGCCGTTGACATACTCGTAACGAAGCTCTTGCAAGGGTTCCCATGCGAGATATTCCTCGATGGTCATTTTTTGCGGTTCTTGGGAAATGGCTACCATAGCAAGATTTTTCCAGTTTATTTTGATTTTAGCGAATAGGACGTGATAGTTATAATATCAGCTAGAAGCAAGCCAGGTTAGGTTTCCTATGGCTGCACCTACAGAAATTCGCCAAAGAACGATTTTATATTCCTGTAAACCTTGTTCGTATAGATGAGCGTGCTGGTTACATTTCAAAGAATGCGAACTGCAATTAGACAATATTGTTGTTCAACTGCCAAATTTGAATAGCGAAGGTACTGAATTAACTTAAACCTAGCTCAATCATTTGCAGACAATTACAAGCAATAGTATTTTGTGGGTCAAACTCAAGTGCTTGTTGCCAAGCTGATATCGCCTCTCTAAATTCCCCTTGCAATGCTCTTAATTTACCAGCTAAGGCATGGAAATTGGCATTACTATAATGCAAAGCAATAGCCTTGTTGTTGTGTGTTTCTGCTTCTGAATAAAGCCCTTGTGATAAAAAATACAGTGCTTGTCTGTGATACCAGATAGCTTGGTCGTGAAGGCAAATCAAATCAGATAAATCAGCTTTGCAACGTCTACAAGCTAGAGATGGGGGAGATGACAGGAGAGAAATTGATACAGCTTCTTCCGGAACCCCTGCTCCTCTATTTCCCTGCTCCCCTGCTTCTTTGCTGGCTTTTACGGGACGATAAACTGCACCACAGACAGGACATTTCATAATTGGTCACTCTAATTCATTAGTACTAGCATAGTAAAGAAAATCTTCCAGTTCTTCTTGTAAATCGGGTAGTTCAGCACTATTGTTAGCGCTCGCATCTTCAATCTGTTCTAATAAGTCTTGTAATTCAAGAGCTTGTTCTTCGTCTATGGTTTCTAATAGTTTTTGAGCGCTGTCTAAAAGTGCTGCTAATTCTGGTGTGATTTCGACTACATCGGTTGCAATTGTTGTGGAGATGTCAATTGTGGAGGTTTCAATTGTTTCGTCACTTTCAAAGTCAAACAATGCCTCTAAATCAGCTTTTGCTCGCGTCAATTGATGACTAGAAAGTTTTTGTATACCTGCATTATTTACTACTAATGTACCTTGTTGCCCTTTGCCTTTCTCGGTAGTAGTGACGGTGAGAATACCATTTAGGTCAAAGTCAAAATTAACTTCGATTTGAATACCTCCTGCTGGTTTGGGTGGTAAGTTCTCCACTTTATAGGAGCCTAAAGGAACATTTTCCTCGGCAATCGCATTTTCACCTTGAAAAACTTCGATTTCCACAATTTGCTGCTGGTCCATTACCGTGGAATAAACATGGGAGCGGGAAACGGGTACAACGCTGTTGCGAGGGATAATCACACTAAAGTAACCTGGCATAATACCAATTGGTGTGGCCACAGCCGCAGCAATTCCCAAGGAATGGGGAATCACATCAACAAGAATAGCGTCCACGGATTCGCCTACCAATACACCAGCTTGTAAAGCGGCTCCTAAAGCTACACAAAGGTCTGGTTGAATACCATCCGTGGGAGCTTGTCCTAAATGCTCCTCAATCATTTGTTGCACTAGGGGAATGCGCGTAGAACCACCAACTAGAATAATCCGGTCAATTTCTTCGGACTCCAGGCTAGCATCAGTGAGGGCGCGGTCAATTGCCTCCAGGGTTTCTTGTAATAGTGGACGAATCAATTTTTCAAAATCTGCTCGCGCAATTTCCCTCTCTAGATGTAGTGCGGTTTTGCCTTTAGTACCCAAAAAAGCTTCCCGGACTGTGGCAAAAGCATGGGAACTCAAGTCAATTTTTAACTGCTCTGCTGCACCGAGAATACGCGCCTGGGTTGCCGCATCATCTGGCACATCGACATTATGCTGCTTCCGAAATATATCCGCTAGGTGAAGTTGTAAAAGCCTGTCAAAATCGTCTCCACCCAAGCGGTTATTACCATGACTAGCTAGTACTTCTGTGACTTCGCCCGTAATTTCCACAACCGACACATCAAAAGTACCACCACCTAAATCATAAACCAAGACCCGTTCTGTCTCGAATGAGCGCAAATCGTAAGTTAAAGCCGCAGCTGTTGGTTCGTTGATAATTTGTAGCACTTCTAAACCAGCTATCTCACCAGCAGTTTTAGTTGCTTGCCGCTGAGCATCTGTAAAGTAAGCTGGAACCGTAATTACTGCTTGGGTGATTGTTTCGCCCAAAGCATTCTCAGCCCGTTGTTTCAGGGCACGGAGAATGATAGCAGAAACTTCATGGGGTAGGTATTCTTTATCTCCTAAAGTGGTTTTGTGCTCAGTTCCCATCCAGCGCTTAATTGACTTCACAGTGCGTTCGGGAGCCGCAGCATACTGACGGAGTGCTGGGCGTCCCACCAACAGCTTTCCTGTATCGCTAAACCCCACTACTGATGGTAAAATCAAGTCCCCATCTTCTCCTGGCAATACCCGCACCTGTCCGTTTTCAACAATTGCTACTTCGGAATTTGTTGTGCCTAAGTCAATACCAATTGCTTTCATAAAATTTAAAATTTAAAGTTTCAAGTTTAAAATTTATTTGCCCAGTTTTGTGGTTACACCTACTCTTAGCTGTCGCTTGGGTGCTGCTTGCAAAAAGTTTACTATTTATTAAAGCATGACAGCGTTAATTTGGAATTTGGAATTTGGAATTTGGAATTTGGAGTTCATGAAGTTCCTCCGGTTGCGACAATCACCTGTGCTTCTCTAAGTACAGTATTGCCCCATAAATAACCCCGTACTACTTCCTGAATCACGGTATTATCTGTGACATCTGCCTTTTCTTCACGACCTACAGCATACATTGTCTGGGAATCAAAAGGTTTTCCCATAGATATAATAGGAACAACACGGCGTTGTCGTAGTATCTCTAAGAGAGAGCGCCTAATTAACTCCACTCCCTGTTGATTGCTAGTGATAATTTCGCTTAATGACCCGGATACTGGTATCTCGTTAGACAGTGTAGGCTGAATTTCCTTGCCAGCAAACCACTTTCCTAGATTTGACCAGAAGCTTTTTTGCTGAACATTTTGCAGTGTTGAAGTAACAGATGAGGTAGCAGATAATGCTTCTAATTCTTCTTGCCAGTAAGTGCAAGCCCGGTCTAAAGCATCCAGTATACCCAGCAAATCTTTTAGCAATTTCTCTTGCTGTTGCTCAAATTGCCCATTAGCCTGTTTTTGGCTTTCTTCTAGACGTATTTGTAGTTGTTCTTTATCTGCGCGAGTTACTTCCAATGCTTGCTGGAGAGTATCTTGAGTCTTAGCAAATAATTTACCCTGTTGCTTAACTTCATGGCGTAAAGCAGTCCATTCTGCAAGCATTTGATATGGGTCAAAGGGACTGGCAGATTCCGGTGCTTCTCCTAGATATTCAGGAGGTGCTTGTTCTGATTTTAAATAATCTAGAAATTTAGCAAATAAAGCTTTTTTGTCAATTGTCATTTTGTGATTAAGTTATTTCTCATTTTTCATCAGCAATTTTAATTGATTAATTGCTTAAAGGAATTTCAAATTATTTAAAATGTGGCACGAATTAAATCATCAAGGCTAATTTCTAATTGAGCGATTGCTTTTTCTCGCACCTGATTTAATATTTCTGGGTCAAGTTGTGCTTCTAATGGACGAATTTTCAAGAAATCCTCATTTTGAGATGTCTCTCCTTTACGAAGTGCCTCATAAGCTCCTCGAATTGCCTTAAACTCTTCTGGATAAGTATGAGCCGGAAATGAGCGCAGCTTAGAATGATACGCTGCTTTGATTTCGGCGTTTGTTGCTACTGGAGATACACCTAATATTTCGTAGTGTGAAGTCATATTAAAAGAGGGGAGTGGGGAGTATTACCCTAAAATAATTCCTGAAAACCTTTTTTTCTACCCTTTCGCTTCTTAGAGGGTAAACTTCTAAAAATAAAGTCTAGATCTAGCTCATCTTCCTCATCTTCCTCATCTTCATCGTCCTCAAAGTCAGGCATATTGTTTAACATCATTTCCTTAAGTTCTGGAAGCATCCGTTCAAACTCAGCTTTGGGGATTTTGTTACCAAGTATTTTTCTCAGCATACCAGATAATAAATCATCCATATCTGACATATCCAGATTGTCAAATTTATCTGGGTCTGGCATGATGCTAGTAACTTCTTGATTTGAAAGAAACGCCTGTTCCTCCCGAAATGCTTGTAAGGCTTTAGCATCTTGGAGACGACGAGCTAATTCAAATCCTTGTTGCTTTAATTCTTCGTATTGTGGGCTATCGACATCGTAGGTAGTAGCTCTAGCTAATAACAATAAAGGGTTTTGAGGCTCCCGACGAAGTGCTTCATCTAAAGCAGGTACGAGGGTTTCGATACTGCCAAAACGACGTGCCTGAAGTTGAATATTTGCCAACGCATTTCCTGGTTGGGGTATAGTGTCAAGGTAGGTACGCACAGGAACCTGTAATTTTTGGGGACTATTTTCTTTAACAGCTAAGACAACGAGATGGGCAATTCTAGCTTCTGGGTGTTCTGTTGACAGATTGAACAATTTGTTTAAATACTGATTTGTTAAAGCGGCGATGCCTTTTTCACGTTTGGCGAAGAGATTAATACAAAGAGCTATAGCCTGCAATACAACAATTTGGTCGCTTCCAGATAATTTTTGTAGGAGAGTGTCCCATGCTTCAACTGCTTCTTTTTGCTGTAATGAAACTCGACCACCAGAATTGGGCGGACTTTTAACTGCATTCACGAATATCTGACAAGCGCGTATCGCAGAGTCTTTTTTATCTGCCCCCTGCACTAAGCGGCTAAACAAAGGATAACTCTGCGTAGATAAGGCATCTATCCAAGGGAATATTTCTACTTCTGTTTCAACACTAAGGTCGCCAAAGTGCTTGCCAAAACGGCGACGGGCTTCATCATATGCTTGTTTGTCTCTTATGGACGAGTAACAGCTCAACAAAGTACGGTAAGCTTCTTCGTATCGACACCCGCCTTCAAGACCTTTGGTAATCAGTGTTATAGCTTCTTGGTAATTTTCATCTAAGGCGGCCAATAGTCCCTTGCGCCCCAATACTTCTGGCGATGTGGGACAGATGCGTTCTGCTTGTTGCAAAGCTCCTAAAGCGGCGCGATGGCGGTCTAGTGCCATGTACGAATCTGCCATCCAACAGTGGAGATGGGCTAAGGTTGGTTTTAATCTTGTATCTGGCCATTCTTGGGGTTTTTGTTTCCCTTCCTGCTCCAACCACCGCAAAAATTGGGTGACAACACGCGGGCGTTCTTGGTCAGAATCATTAGCGTCCAAGACTTCTAATAGATTGACTGCCAACTGGGGATTAAAGGGTTTCTCTGTTAACAAAGGTTGCCAGAAAAGTTCTGCACATCCTACTTGTCTTTGATTAAATGCTTGTTGACCTGCGAGGGTAAGTAGTGATGAGCGCAAGTTCTTTAGTTCATTGAAGCGAGTTGAGCGCTTAAACATCTGTAGAAACACATGGGCAGCATCATGATGGTTGCCATTATCAATTAGCTGTACAACCGCTAACGCAGATAGTGCATCTTGGACTGCTGGTTCTTCTCGTTCCAGATTATCGGGTTCTAGTGGTGGTTTTCCGGTCTTGGCTTGTTGGGCTGTTACCAATTGTTCTAAAATTGGATGTTCCAAATACTTTGGTTTACCAAAGCTATATTCAGGTGACTCCAAACCTAAAAGATTCGCAGCTGCGTCCCACTCACCGCTCATTTGCTGGCTGTAAATAATCCAAGCAATTGGTAAATCTCCAGGTGTTAGCGCGTGCTTAATTTTTTGAAAAGATGTCAAAGCGGCTTCTGGTTGTCCATGTTTGAGAGCCAGCACCCCACGTACCCAGTGGAGTTGGGCAGCGCTAAACGCTTCAGATTTTTGGTTGATTAACTGCTCAACTGTGGCGATATCTCCTTTGAGCAATAGGAGTTTGAGATAACAAATGCTGTGGTCTTTGATAAGCGTGCCTGTTTCAAAAGCATCACGGAGCAATTTCAAGGCCGCATCCAATTTATTCAACGCAAGCTGACACCTTGCTTGCCAGTAGTGAGCGTCTCCCACCAAACCCAGTTCTAGAGAGCGGGCAAAGGATTTTTCTGCCTGTTTAAAATCTTGCTTTTGGAATTCCTGCTGACCCCGCAAAAACCAAATCTCTGATTCTTTGGGACTGAATTTAATCTCAGGGTGCGAGCGCTGAATTTTTTTGATTTCTTCCAATGCCTGCCGATATTTTTCCAGGTCAAGTAATTCTTGTAGTTGTCTCTCAAAGGAGTTTTCGGCAAGCTCTGTTCCTGTTGTAGATACCTGTTGTTGTGGGCGGTGTTTGGATTGATGTTTAGCCACTGGACAATATCCTGATTATTTTTGCATTTTCCCCTTATTAAAGACCTCGCGTTCTTTGTGTAGAAACCACGTGGCTTTAGCTCAGACACTTTTTTAACTTGTAATTAAAAGTTGGTGAATCTTCTCCTTTTACAAGCTCCTCGGCTTTAGCCAGGGGTTAGTGATAGGCAAGGGGTGGCTTTCACTGCTCTCTTAATTTTAATATTAGTATGGCAATCGCATGAATTTTTATCGCAAACCTATTTTATTTTATAAATCTTTACCAATACCTTCGCCATTTTACGAGAAATAAAGCTTTCACCCTCCACCGTTGATTAGGCGTTTCCGTTTTTTTAGCTTTGTTGAAAGCTGTATTAACATCGTCCAGATTTTTCGGGAAGGGGTTTTATTTAAATTCCTGTGGCATCAAGGGTTTCAGCTTTTGCCGTCGGCTGAAAATAAAACCCTTATTTTTTCACGAGTCGTGGGATTTTGCCCGGTTTCTGTGATACTCCATTTTGGCGAAGGTATTGTTTACTGGACAGGGTAGTTAAGAGAGGGGAGAGGAACTCTTAAGCGGGACTGGTAAGAAGGAACTCAGACCGACTGTTTTTATTCGCAGAACTAGGAGGTAGAGGCATCCCATAGCGTCCTAATAATACTTGAAAATATGAAGCAACATTAATAAACATCTTCATGAGTACCAACGTCAAATAACTGGTCTAATATACCAAAAGATAAGGCGGTCGTCACTAGTATCTTATAACACCTAAATTTTCAACTAGCACGTTAGCTTTATGATTTATATAGTGAATTAAACTCAGTGCTATTATAAGTATAAAAAAGTAATTAATATGTTTATTTAAATTTTTTTATCAAAATAAAATCTTTTTGCACTCTAATATATTTACCAGTACAATTGATTAAATGAATGAGGTACGTTCTTACGCTACTAATTTCAACTCACGAAGTAGTGACAACTCCATACACGCACCCAACATTTAGAAGCTCGGCGTTCGTTGTGGTAAATTCTTAAAAGTGCTGTCTGCTCCCTCTATCTAATCAACACATTATGAAAATTGACCGATGGCAGGAACTCAAACAAAAACTGACTAATGAAGCTGACTTTTCCGATATCTGGTTGTTTTATATGGATAATTTTGCGGATCATCCAGAATTCACTGATTTAGGTAAACCTGCTCATAATCAATACCTAAACGATGTTATCCACAAAACTTGCCAGCAAATGTTTGGCAAGAAAATCAAGATTACTAACTTTTTATTAATTCACATTGCCGAGCATAAATTCTTCCATGCACCTTTCCAAGTTAACGGACGAATCGGTGGTGTGATTTATTTTGAGGATATAAAAGTGGGGTTACTTGCTGTATCAGCCGATTTTCCCCCTACCGATGCAGTCAAGTATTCGCGTTTTACTGAAATGATGAGGCTGTCGAAACCTAATGGCAACGACCTCAATTGAGAAAACTACAAAGGCTTTGTAAATCATCGACTCTCAAAAAAGTGATGCCTCATAGCTGCTTAATATTATATCCATTGGCGTAAAATTCAGAACAAGTCTTCACGTAAATACAGATACCACAAGCAACGTATATATACGTTGCTTGTAAGCTAGTTTATACCAATAGTAAGCTATCCGCACTATACATTACGCCTAGTAATTACACTCAGGGATATTTATAAATGGTCAAATAAAATACATATTATACTGTTTGCTTCACTAACTATTTATATGGAATTTCCTTACCAACGCTATCAAATGTCTCTATTAGTATTATTTGTTTTACTATTTCCAAGTACAGCCTATTCACAAATAGTACCAGATAGTACAGTGGGTACAAAATTAATGCAAAATGTACTAACTAATGGTGACAGAATCGATGGTGGGTTGATTAGGAATAATAACCTTTTTCATAGTTTTCAGGAATTTAATATCAATGCTGGAAGAAGTGTTTATTTCACAAACCCGACAGATATCACGAATATTTTCACGCGAGTGACGGGGGTGAACCCTTCTAATATTAACGGTAAGCTGGGAGTTTTAGGCAATGCCAATTTATTTTTCATGAACCCCAATGGTATTGTGTTTGGTAAAGAAGCTTCCTTAGATATCAAGGGGTCATTTTTAGGGACGACAGCCAGTAGTATTAATTTTGCCGATGGAACACAGTTTAGTGTCGGTAATACGCAAGTTAACCCAGTACTAACAGTAAGTGTACCCGTGGGATTAGGCTTTGGCTCCAATCCAGGAAATATTACAGTAACAGGTATAGGTCATAAGGGAACTGAAAGACCGCAAGGTACGACTACTGTTTTTATCCCGGAATATCCAAATGTAAAACCTCAATTACAACTACAACCAGGAAAAACATTGGGTTTAATCGCATCCGGAGTCAAACTTGATGGTGGAACAGTAAGCGTTCCTGATGGACGGATGGAAATTGGTAGTGTAGGGGGTAATCAAACCGTACCTTTAAGTATGACAAATAGCGGTTTTGCGCTTGATTACTCCGCAATTCAAAATTTTCAGGATATTGGGTTAGTAAAAGCCGCAGCAGATGTTAGCGGTAATAATGGAGGAAGTTTACAAGTACATGGTCGTCATATTAGCTTAACTCAAGGTTCGGAAATGTTAGCTCACACTTTGGGTACTAACGGAGTCGGACAAGGAATAAATATTCGCGCTTCAGAATCTTTGGACGTTGCAGCTATAAACAGTCGTACATCCATCAGTACTATTATGACATCTGTCCGACCTCTGGCATCAGGTAAAGGAGGAGATATCAACATAGATGCTCCGAATTTTAGGTTGGCATATGGTGCAAATCTCAGGTCTGAACTTTATGGTAAAGGACAAGCTGGAAATGTCACTTTCCGAACAAAAAATTTTGAGATGCTTGGGGTTAATGCGTCTGGTGAACAAGGTGCTGTAACCGTTCTTTCAATGGGACTAATAGGAAGAAATGCATCTGGTTCGGGAGGAACTTTAACCGTTGAAGCAGACAAAATACGTATAGCAAATGGGGCACGAATGCGTTCAGATTTATCCCTTGGTGCTTCTGGTAAGCTTGGAGATATTAATATTAAAGCTACAGAAATGGATATATCGGGTATTGTTACCGAAGGAAGAAGCTTTTTTAATAGTTGGATATCATCTAGTATTGAATCCAATACAAATGGTCAAGCTGGAAATGTTAACATTGAAGTTCAAAAAGCTAGGTTTGCTGATGGTGGAAGTATTCGACTAGATACTTTGGCTGCTGGAAAAGGTGGAAATTTAAACTTCCGAGCAGAGGATATTGAAATCAAAGGAGTAAACGAAATCAGCGGAAGAAGAAGCCGTCTCTCTGCTAGGGCTGGTTCAAGTAATAAGAATGATACGATTCAAGGTGGTTTGATTACTATTAATACCCAGCGCTTGCGAGTCAATAGTGGTGGACAAATTGACCTAAGTACAGCAGAAAGTAACTCAGGTACTAGTGGGGATTTAATAATAAATGCTAGTGAACTTGTTGAAATAAACGGAGCTTATTATCCTAAAACAGGAGGTAATATTTTAGTCAGTACATTACAGGCAATTGTTGACCGAACGGGAACTGGTAAAGGAGGTAATATTACATTACAAACTCCTCAGTTAAGAATAACAGATGGAGGAGAAATCAGTGCAGCTGTTTTGGGTAATGGAACTCCAGGCAATATTAATATTAAAGCAGGAAATGTTGAAGTATCCGGCAAAACTGCTAATGGTCTTTTACCAAGTCAAATTACAGCTGCAAGTAATTCCGCTATCCCCAATACCAAAGATTTTACAGCCTCAATTACTATCCAAGCAAACCAATTAAATGTTAAAAATGGAGCAGAAATATCCGTTAGCAATCAACAGCTAGGCAAAGCTGGTAATTTAAATATAACATCTGATATAGTTCGTTTAGACAATGGCGGCAGTTTGCGTGCTGATGTCAAGTCAGGCAGCGAAGGTAATATTACACTTAACACTGATATATTACTAATGCGTAGTAACAGCCAAATTACCACCAATGCTGGAACAAATTCCAATGGTGGGAATATAACTATTAACGCTGGTGCATTCGCTCAATTAGAAAGAAGCAAAGTTACGGCTAATGCTGGTGTTAGAGGTGGTAGTATCACTATTAATACCCAAGGGTTTTTCCAATCTCCCGACAGTAGCATCACCGCAACTGGAAGTATCAGCAATGGGGAAGTTAAAATTATCACTCCAGATATCAAGCAAGATAACGCTCTGCAAGAACAAGCAACTAACTTTGTTGATACAGGTGCTGTAGTCGCTTCTACTTGTCTAGCTCAGAGAAACGCACAAAAGGGAAGATTTGTCGTTACGGGTAACGGTGGACTACCAGAATCGCCTAATGATAAGTTTGAGTTACCTTACGAATTAGTACAAGTGCAACCAGTAAATTCACTTAATTCGATAATTCCTACAAATCAAACTTCTGGTAGCACAAGAGTTTGGAAAATCGGAGACCCAATAGTTGAAGCACAAAACTTAAAAGTTATTAACGGTAGAGTTCTGCTGACCGCAGCTGATTCTGGTAACTCAGTTTCCTCAGCTTCTAATTTAACTTGCGAAAAATAAAAATTTACAGAAAATAAGTAACCGTAAGTGATATTACACCACACCTTGGGCGCTAAATTAACATAAAATGTAAGTAGCGGGGGTAAACATTTCTTCGCCATGCAGTAAAGAACTTACCACAGCAAAAGCTTTTGCAGCCTTTGCAATGTAAGAATGCATCGAAAGTAACTTGGTCTATAATGGTAAAATCTCAACCTTTATAACGATTGTAGGATAAACACGAGAGCGCCAAATTGTTAGCATTAATTTCACCCCCGTGTTTAACAGCTATTATATGGTCAAATAGGATGCTAGTAATTGCTTCTTAAGCATTATGTGATTTAGTCTTGTCTAGATTGGTAGCGATGAATATTGTTCTCAGCTTGTCGGGTTTTACCTTCGATATCCCACTCTGAACCACCTTGAGTCAAGCGAATTTCACCTTCAGCTTGATTCACTTTACCTTCAATTTGCGCGTTGCGATCGCCTGTCGCATTTCCATAGGTTTCTTGAATTTTCCCCTGGGCTTTTTTGATATTACCCTTGACTGCGTTACCTAAATCTGGCGTGCTTTCTACTTGGGTTTGTGCATGGGTAGTGGCAAATGCAACGCTGACATTATCAACAAATAAAATCATTGCCAGAGCTGAAACTAATAATATTTTACTGACTTGCTGAATAAATTTCATGCAAATATCTCCTGTAAATGGTAATTCGTGCTTCTATTAAAAGACACTTACTTAAGATATTTACAATTTACTCACTGCACCTCTGGCTGAAGTTATAGATGCTAGTGCAAGAAGGTAGAGGGCATTTCGCATTCCTGAACAAGCTCTATTTCGCAAGTTTTTTTGCATTTTTTGTTAATTAAACTTGTATTAGTACTTAATCACTGTTTCAGAAGTGACTTTATTTGAATTGTGACAGTTTTCAATCTAGAATATGCATTTTATCAAAATTTTGAATTGTTAAAATTAGCGCTACAATACCCATAATCAACTAATTCTAAAAACCTTCCCTTTAGCAACAAAAGGCAAGTGCCTATGTGCAGGAAGCAAAATAGCATGTTCGCGACGTATATGAAACCTATCACAAAACCCATCAGTAATAATTAGTAGCGGTCCATTTTTAGGAAAATCCGCAGCAGCTTCCAGCAAATCAATTCCTGGTTGTAAAACAGTACCCCCTCGACCCTTAACTTTGACTCGTTCAGCAAGAACCTCCGGTGCTAAATAACCTTGGTCATAAGCAAAAGCGTCACAGAAAACAACCCGTACAAAAGGCACATCATGAGAAATACTATAACTAGCAATAGCTCCCAAAGCCTTACCCAGCAGTTCCTTATCCATAGAGCCAGAAGTATCTAAAATCACCCCAAATGTCCGACCTTCCTCAGCGTTGCTATCAAGAACATAACGAGGACGGGGAATATCAGGAGTAGAAGATTGACGACGACTAGGACGAGCGTAAGACCTAACTTTTACTAAAGGAGAGAAATAATTATCAAACCATTTCGCTAGCTCCACATCCCAAGGAATAGGAGGATGACTTAAAGCATTAATTTCTTCAATTAATCCCAAAGGAAGAAAACCTCGGTTTTGTTCGTGGTGATAAACTAACCCCTGATTTAAACAACGTCGGTAAAAATCATCCAGTTCTACACCATCACCAAAACTCCACCAATCTGGAACTGTTTCCTCTAAAATGTCACATTGTCCCACCCCCCGTAAAGTTGCGAGTTTACGGAAGCGACGCAAATCTGTAACTATTAGGTCGTAGAGAGCTTCTGCCGATAGACCTTTTAAATCGGGGTCATATAATGCACCAAACTTAGGTAATTCTCCTATACCCATTTCTACTAGCCAGCAATTAATCACATAATCGCAAGCAACGTTCCAAAAATAGGGGTCTCTTCCTTGACGACGTGCATCATGTCTTAATCCCACATGCAATAATTCATGTGCCATCACAAATCGACATTCTTTATCATCAAGTCCAGCAGCAGGATTAATAAAAATTTGTTTGCTTTCAGCATCAACAGCAGCTACAGAAATATCCAGACCCTGACAAATTAATGGGTCTTCAATAATTTCAAAATTAGCTGCTAAAGCTCCCAAAAGAGGATAACTATTAATAAACCAAGACTTAGCTCTAGTTGCGAGAGTATTTCTTTGAATATCTGCTCCCAAAGAAGATTGAACTCCTGCTGCAACATTCACTGCGCTAGTAACAGCCCTAATTAACCCTTCACCAAAGCGAGTTTGCCAGTCATTATTACTAGTTACATATCCATAATTATTTTTAGAAGATTCAAAAATCATGTCAACAAAGTTATACCCAGGAATACCTTGAAGACAAAATTCCTGATATAAACTTTCTTCATCACGAGTAGAAAAATTTAGGTGAAAATTATATTCATCGGGAGCGCGTCCAAATTTTAAATCAGCTAGAAATTTAGCAATAAAACAATTGCACGCAGCATTCCATTCTCGAAAATTTTCACGTTGTTGAAAATGACCAAATCCTAAATGTAACGCGCAATGAGCCAGCACATATGCCCATTCTTCTTTAGACCCAAGTCTTGTAGGATGTACGTGAATGTTACCTTTATTAGTGACTACAGCCCAGGATGTAGGCGGACACCTATTTCCTGGCTGACGTACAGTATAGACTAATCCCGAAAACATTGGATGTTCACTAACAATTTGACACCCTAATTGATAATTTAATAAAGCAATATCCTTAGCTGCTTGATGTTTTTTATTTGCCATTTTCTTTTTGCACCAAACGCGGCAAATCTCTGACAATTTCTACCATGAGCCAACTTGGTAAAGCATCACCTTTTTCTGATTGGGCAACAACCATCTGGGCTATTTCTAAGCTGATGGAAGCGAGTTCTTTTAGCAATGCTTTAGCACGATAAGCTAAGTCTTGACGATTACCTGTAGATGCTTTTTTATCTTGAGGTAATTCTTTGATTAATTGAGCGCGGAACGATTGTGCCAAGAAATATAAAACATCTCTATCTTCTGGCTGATGCGGCCAACCTATTTCTCCTTTCAGAATATCACTTAATTGATATTTACTTTTAATTTGTTTAATAAAACCTTTAAACTGAGTCGCATGATGAGGAGAAAGACAGCCCATAGCTAAAACTTCTAGCCAATCATTTGTAATACTATCCCCAAACTCATGCAAAGCATCGCTCAACATATGCCAAGAGCGTGGGGTAGAAAAAGTTTCTTCATGTTTAGGTGGTTGACTCCATAAATGGTCAGGACGAGTTTGGATATATTCAATTACCCAGGGATGAATATTACTATTTTTCGCCCAATCTAACCAATCTCGATGGTTCGCTTTTAAATGCACATGAATCATGCGATTAAGTAACGCAGAAGACATCGGTTTAACGATGGCACTATCTTGAGCGCGATTTCCGGCTCCTATTACAATAGAACCATTGGGAAGATGATACTCACCAATCCGACGTTCGTGGATAAGGCTATAAAATGCCTTCTGAACTTCGTGAGAGCAAGCATTTAATTCGTCTAAAAATAAACAGTAGGGTTCATCTCGCGCAATTATTCTTGGTGGGCAGAAATGACTTGTCCCATCAAGAATTTGCGGTACACCAATTAAATCTTCTGGTGCGAGTTGGCTACCAAGTAGGGAAACACAGGGTATTCCTACTTCTTTTGCAAATGCTTCCACTAAAGATGATTTGCCAATTCCGGGTGCTCCCCAAATAAACACTGGTCGCACTACTGCCACATTCAAAAGAAATTCAGAGAGTTGTTTTTGGGTGAGTGCGATAGCTGGGTTCATTCCGTAAAAATCGTATTAATTTATATGTTACAAGCGTATATATTATGTACAACAGCTTGCAAGAGTATTTTTCCGGAAATAGTTTATTCGCATGTAGAGACGTTACATGTAACGTCTCTACAATGGTTTTCACGCGATAGTTTTAGCCCAGCACTTTAGCGTTATAGCCGTTTGCGACAACCCCTAAAATGTTAATTCGCGACATTTTTAAGTTATCCAAAGCTTGCTGTACAACAGAACAGTCTGTTTTGTCCATCCTCACCACCATTAATAAGCCATCAGTGTAGGGTGCTAGCAAGCTAGTATCAGCGAGTCCTTCCAAAGATGGAGCATCATAAATTACTAAGTCGAAGTGATGATGAAAATCTTCCATTAACATTTTCATTTTCCCTGAAGAAAGTAATTTAGCAGGGTCTGGTGGAATTGAACCTGCTGTAATAACGTGTAATTCTCCAGTAGATGACACTCGTTTAAATGCTTCATCTAAAGATATTTCACCAGAGAGTAAATCACTTAATCCTCCATCCTTTCTTAAATTTGATAGTGAGTGAACTTGAGGCTGACGCATATTTGCATCAACTAAAAGTACTCTCTGTCCCATTGAAGAAGCTACCTGAGCCATATGAAATGCTACTGTTGAAGCACCGTCTCCAGTTGAAAATGAACTTACTACTACCGAGCGGACTGGACTTTCTGAACCTATTAATTGTAAGTTAGTCTGGATAACGCGCAAAGATTCTAAAGATTTAGCAGTATCTGGTATGCGAGTAGATACAGATGCATTTTGTAGTCGTTTGTCAAGTGGAATAGCGCCTAAAATTGCTGGCTCCAGTTTTGCTTTTAGTGTATCAATGTTATGGAATGTATTATCAAGCTTTTCCATAACTATTCCTGCAGCAGTTCCTAAAAGACTACTAGCTATAATTGCTAAAAGTAGATTACGCTGAACATCTGGAGATGACTGTTTACTAGGTTCTACAGCTTCCTGAATTAATTGCCAAGGAAGTTCATTTTTAGCTACATCAATTTGTAAATTTTCGCGAGTAGAGAGAAAACGATTTAAGCTTTCAGTTGCAAGCTGTAAATCTCTTTGCAATTCTGTATACTTACGTGCCAATACAGGATATAACTTAGTTTGCTCAGTAAATCGCTGCTCTGACTTTGCTAGCACCTGACTTCGCTGCTCTAAAGCTTGTAATTCATTTGTAACTTCTGCTAATTTTGTAGTCAAAGCTCCTTGTGCTTCTTGCTCTACTAGTGGTATCAAATTATCCCGTTTTTCTATTAATGTTTGCATTGCAGGATTTTCTTCTTGAAAACGAGTTTTTTCAAAAGCTATCTGAGCTTCTACTTGACGTAACTGAGCAAGCAACTGTTGATAAGAAGCAGAATCCTTAAGTACTGTAAGCTTTCCATTATTTTGCTGTAAATAATTTAAATTTGCACGTGCTTTTGCTAAATCTTGGTTTACTTTGAGTCGCTCATCGCGTAATTGACGAAGAGCATAAGATATTTCTTCAGATTGGATATTTGGTTCTATAAAATTATACTTTTGTCGAAATATTTGTAGTTCTTTTTGCAAACTTTCAACTCTATTCTTAATAGCAGGTAATTCTTTATCAACAAATTGAATTCCCTGACGTAATTTACTCTGTCGCTTTTCTAGACTATATTTGAGGTAAGTCTCGGCAACTCTATCTAATACTGGTTTAATTTTCTTTTTATCATCACTGCGATAAGTGACTTCTATAACTTTAGTTTGATTTAGACGCTGAATAATCAGAAATCTTGCCAAATAGTCATAATTTATTTCTGGGTATTTCACTTTTAAATTATTAGCAATCTCGTTCATGAGTTCAGGACTTTTTAGCACCTGAATTTGCGTTTCATAATCTAAATTTTGTTTCCCACCAACCTCAGTATTAGTATCAGTGAGTTTATTTAAATTAGTATTTTCTTCTTTAACTGGTTCTACTAACAGCCGAAAACTACCTTGATACTCTGCTTTTTGAGTTAACGTCAAATAGGTCATTCCACCCATAATAACCGTTGCGACTCCGACAATGACAAGCCCTCGACGCTTTAGAAAACCTAATAAATTACGTAGTCCTTGGTCATTTTCTTCAGCTTCAGCCAATCGCAATACAGTTGGTTGAGGTGATGTTGCTAAGGAATTTTTTTGATGTTGTGAATTCATAGGTTGGGAAGAAAATTTCTCCATTGTTATTCATCTCACATAAAATACTTAGGTCAGATTGATATAATCAGTTAATCTAGAACTGATTTCTTTCTTTTGAAAATAAAATTATTTGTAATTTGCAATAAACCCTGGCTAATTTTAATATGACTATTCTCTACTATCTAAACTTGTTGACTAAATCGGTCGCTTCTAATTAGCTTTTAAATCAAATTATTTTACTCTGCTAACTAGCATAATAGGCTTTTACATTTATCATTTACTATTAGTGGCATAGCTCGACAGGATAATTTAACTATTCGTTCAATAGAATACAATTTTTAGCTTAACTAAATTAACTTAGTAACTCTATTATAAATGTCACCCGTATTGATTTATTGATGTTGATTTATGGCAACATTAATTTTGAATTTATCTAGATATTAAGAGCATGATATGTTATAAAAAATATATCTATTGCCATAATAAATATAGATTACATGAAACTATTTTTCAATCATAGATTAACCCGATACATTATAGCATGATTCACTAATTCTTGATAAACAAAAGAGGAATTTAAAGTTTTAGTGATTACAACCGTAAAAATAAATATTCTCATAGTCTAAATTATAGAATTATATATGAAAATATTTACCAGAACATTTACCAAAGAATATTCTGATAACCTAACTCAACTATTGAACAGATAGTAAGTATATTTATTATCTAGGCACGTAAATACTTAATTAGGGAATCCAACTACTTTTTGATATTAAGTAGTATCTCTTGATACTAATAACAGCTACGATTTGTATTACCATACTGTTTGTTTTATCTTCGATTTGTAGTTTTTTATGATGCAGTTTGGTGACTGTAAAGGCAAGCATTATCATTATTATCGAAATATCTACTGATAAGCAAATCTACTAAGTTAATTCTATATTCGTAGAAAGAAGTATTAGTATCTCTGAATAACTTAAGTCTCTGACAGCAAAAAATATCTACCAATTTATCTTTAAAGATTAGAGCAAGTTCAATGCATATGTTACTACCGAAGTAAAATGTACATCCAGGATTATAGTGCTTAAATAACGGATGGGCAAAAACTGAACTTTACTTCATTTCACTAAATCAATTTATCTGCTTTGTTCAAATAATCTCTATAGGAAAATATAGCTAATGATATTAAGTGACTTGTGGAGGAAGTTTCGTTCTCAGGTGTTTACCAATAATCTAATCGCAGAAAAGAAGAATCAGAGTTTCTCCAACCAAGCATTGAATCTGTCTTCTGGCTCAGAAATATCTGAAAGTATTTCTACTCAGAATACGAAGGCTTCATTGGAGCAGGTAATTAAGTTATCTGTTATTACTCAGTTTTTTCCGCCTGACTATGCAGCTACAGGTCAGTTGATAGAAGAACTTACTAGACAATTAGGAATTTTGGGGGTTGATGTTGAAGTATTTACAGGTCAGCCCGGATATGCTTTTCAGACTTCTGTTGCTCCACCTATAGAACAATTGGGTAGAGTCAGAATTCAACGTTCTCGTGCAACTCAAATTTGGTCTAAAAAGATACGTGGTAAAGCACTTAGCGGTGTAATGTTTCTGATGCGTACGGTACTTCATATTCTCAGAAACCGACAACGTAGTAATTTATTGTTGATAACAACAGCTCCCCCGTTTTTGCCAGTTATAGGATATCTAGCCCACATTTTTTTCCGAATGCCCTATGTGTGTATTCTCTATGACCTTTATCCAGATATAGCTGTTGATTTAGGAGTAATTTCCAAACATCACTGGTTAGTAAAGTTTTGGCAAAGCTTAAATAGACGGGTTTGGCGAAATGCAAAAGGACTGATAGTTTTAAGCCCGGAAATGAAAGAAAGGGTAGCCACTATTTGTCCTCAAGTAGACCATAAGATTACTGTAATTCATAGCTGGGGAGACCCAAAAGCAATCTTACCTATTCCTAAAGCAGAGAATTGGTTTGCTAGTCAGCATAATTTGGTTGATAAATTTACTGTTCTCTATTCCGGCAATATGGGTCGCTGTCATGACATGGACACTATCCTAGATGCCGCAAAATTACTGCAAGACGAGCCAATTCAATTTGTATTTATTGGTTCGGGAGCGAAACGCAAGCAAGTGATGGAAGAAGCGCAACGATTGGGATTGGATAATTTTATATTCCTACCTTATCAAGAAAAACATACACTGCCATATTCACTAACTGCTTGTGATTTATCTCTAGTCAGTGTTGATGTCCGTTTTGAAAGTTTGGTTGCTCCCAGTAAACTTTACCCTGCATTAGCTGCTGGTAGACCTGTTGCAATTATTTGCTCAAAATATTCATATTTGACAAAATTAATGCAAGAAGGCGATTGTGGTGGGACTTTTGAGAATGGTGACGCAGAAGGTTTAGCTGAATTTATTCGTCTACTTTCCAGAGACCAGTTATTAGCTGAATGGATGGGTAAATCAGCCCGAAACTATATGCAAAATAACTTCACTCCGGAAATAATTTCTCAACAATATTTAAAGGTTTTGCATCAAGCAATTTATTCACCTACTGAATAATATAAAGCATTCAAGAATATCAAGGGTGTTTTCTTCACACATTTATCTTCAAGTATTTAAAGTTAGATTGCATCTATTTTTATCAGTCAAGATGTGAAACTTTCAGTTATCTAATAAAGATATTTTTCTATAAAAATTATTTAAATGTTAACTGGAAGACTTTTTGTCTATTTTCATCAAGTAGATAAATGTAGCATTGCTCATTTAAATATTTAATTACTTCCTGAACTTAGACGTTTTTCATGTATATTGTTAATAGTTATTAAGGTTCAAAAAGCTTCTTGGAGCTTTGACAGTAGGTAGGGTGATTGATTCATCCCAACGGGAACCTTTCAGTGAGCGAATTTACCCGCAGGAATTCCCGCAGGGTTAATTACCAAGGTATTAAAGATTTTAAAGATTTTAAAGTTATAAATTAAGTTTAAGTGGTGTTAACGACAAATCAAAATAAAATCTATGAGAAACCGACGAGATACCCCTCCTAAGCAGGAACTGATAATTGAAGCTGGACGTACGGAACGGCAATATTGGAAAGATTTATGGCGCTACCGAGAATTGTTTTATTTTCTTGCATGGCGAGATATTTTGGTGCGCTATAAGCAAACGGCAATTGGTCTTGCTTGGGCACTTATACGACCATTTTTGACGATGGTAGTATTTACTGTTGTCTTTAGTAGCATCGCCAAACTACCCAGCGAAGGTGGAGCGCCTTATCCAATTTTAGTATTTGCTGCAATGTTGCCTTGGCAGTTTTTTGCCAATGCTCTTTCCGAGTCCAGCAACAGTCTAATCAGTAATTCTAACTTGATTTCTAAAGTTTATTTTCCTCGACTGATAGTCCCTGCTAGTGCCGTGATTGTCAGCTTTGTGGACTTTATGGTATCTGGAATGATTTTGCTAGCGTTAATGGCTTGGTATAATTTTGTGCCTAGCTGGCGGATTTTGACTCTACCTTTGTTTATCGGAATTGCCTTTGCTGCTTCGATGGGGGTGGGATTATGGTTAGCTGCTCTTAATGTAAAGTATCGTGATTTTCGCTACATTGTACCCTTTATTGTTCAATTTGGACTATATATTTCTCCTGTAGGATTTAGTAGCAGTGTTGTTTATCAGAGATGGGGGCAATGGAGCTTAATTTATTCACTCAACCCAATGGTAGGGGTAATTGACGGTTTCCGTTGGGCAATTTTAGGTGGAGAATCCCAACTATATTTACCAGGATTTTTACTCTCTTTAGGATTAGTAATTTTCCTTCTTTTCAGTGGTATTTGGTATTTCCGCAAAACAGAACGCACATTTGCAGACGTAATTTAGGTGGGAGTATAACAAGTGACGGATACAGTGATTCGGGTTGAAAATCTAAGCAAAAAATTCATTCTTGGACATCAGCAGCAAGAACGCTACACTGCGTTACGAGATGTCATTAGCAATGGAGTCAAGTCTGTAGGAAGTAGATTGCGTCATCCAGAAAAAAGACTTATAGACTCCAGTAAGCAAGAGTTTTGGGCACTGAAGGATGTCTCTTTTGAAATTAAGCAGGGTGACCGAATAGGTGTGATTGGACGCAATGGTGCAGGAAAGTCCACATTACTGAAAATTTTAAGTCAAATTACAGAACCAACTAAAGGACAAATACGAATTAGAGGACGTATAGCAACTTTGTTAGAAGTTGGTACAGGTTTTCACCCAGAATTAACTGGTCGAGAAAATATCTATCTCAATGGCGCAATTTTGGGAATGAGTAAGGAGGAAATTACTAAAAAATTTGACGAAATTGTCGCATTTGCTGAGGTGGAAAAATTTTTAGATACACCTGTGAAACGTTATTCTTCAGGAATGTATGTACGTTTGGCATTTTCTGTAGCAGCACATTTAGAACCAGAAATTCTAATTGTAGATGAAGTCTTAGCTGTTGGGGACGCAGAATTTCAGAAAAAATGTTTAGGCAAAATGGAAGAAGTTGGTAAAGACGGAAGAACTGTATTATTTGTCAGCCATAACATGGCAGCAATTCAAGTTCTCTGTACAAAAGCCATTTGTTTGAAACAAGGTTCACTCATTGGTTATGGTGATGTCGCACAACAAATCGAGTCTTACTTAAATACATACCGCAGTCAGGTGAATAGTTCCACTAACACTCAAATTGAATTAAGTAAAAATCTTATACTCGAAAAATTCGATATTGCACCAAATCCAGTAGTGAGTAATTCTCAATTGCAGTTTGTAATCACTTTTTTCTCTCCTAAACCAACTTGTTTAGAAGATATTTCCATATTAATTTATTCCTCTTTAGGAATGAGAGTTGGCATTCTCGATTTAAGACAATCAAATGCCAAATATCAGTTAGATGGAAAAAATCGCTATACAATCACTGTGAATGTCAATTCTTTTTATCTGATAGAAGGAGATTATAGAATTGGACTTTACATAAAAAATGAGGAAGTACAAAAAGACTTTTTAGACCTAGCTAGCTTAACTGTTATTGATAAACCGATTACGGGAGAAATTATTCCTTATCCTAATATGCATCGAGGTGTAGTTGATTTTAGTTTCAGTATATCCTCTGGATATTAAATCTATTTATAAATATAGTATTTACCTAACTTTATGAATATAGACAAATTACCATCTCTACTATATATAGGTGATGTACCAGTAGAATCCAGTGTAGGAGGTTCAGCTTTACTCTTTCGTTTACTTCAAAATTATCCACCAGAAAAACTACAAATTGTTCAAGCTAAACCACTATCATCATCTCACAAAAGCTTACCTAAGGTTAATTATAAAATATTGAGTCTTCCACTCAGTAGATTACTTATTAGTCGCTTTGCTCAGCAATATTCTATTTATTTACTACTTACGGCAAAAAGTCGTACTTATAAACTTAATCAGATAGTTAAAAAATCCAAGCCAGAAGCTATTCTCACTGTTACTCATGGTTTTTCTTGGCTGACAGCAGCAGTCGTGGCAAAGCGTTTTAATTTACCTCTCCACTTAATTGTTCATGATGATTATTTAAAGACTGTAGATGTACCAAAATGGGTAGAAATCTGGTTAGAAAAACAGTTCGCTAATGTTTACAAACAAGCTCAAGCTCGTTTTTGTGTTTCCCCTTATATGGTAAAGTGTTACGAGAAATTATACGGTTTATCTGCGAATATATTGTATCCTTCTCGTGCAGTTGATGTACCTGTATTTAATTCACCTCCAACTTTCCAAAAAATAAATTCCCTTACTTTTGCTTACGCAGGTTCAATTAATAGCCCTGGATACGCTCATCTCTTAGTTTCTCTAGCTAATGTCTTAGAAACTCTTGGATGTTATTTTATAATTTACTCTTCATTAGATGCCAAAACAATTGAGAATATTGGACTCAACAAAAGTAATGTTATTAACCGTTATCTTGTACCATCAAACCAGTTAATTGAAACATTACGTAATGAAGCCGATGTTCTTTTTGTGCCGATGGTTTTTGAAGAAAAATATCGCCTAAATATGCAAATTAGTTTTCCAAGTAAGCTAACAGATTACACAGCATGTGGTTTACCTTTGTTGATAGCTGGACCTGAATATTGTTCTGCAATCCAATGGGAAAGACAAAATCCTGGTGTTGCTGAGGTTGTTAATTCTGATAGTGAAGATGCACTCATGATTGCTGTGAAAAAGTTAGTAGAAAATCCAGAATATCGTACTCAACTAGCAGAGTGTGCTCTAAAAAAAGGTCAAGAATATTTTACTCACTCAATAGTTGTTCAAGGATTTTACGACCAAATTAAGCAGGTTAGTCAATAAACACTTATAAGGAGTTTAATAATGTCAACTTTAGCTCGTATCAATCAAATATTCTCCTTCACTAAGGTGGCATCTTCTCCCATTGAAATAGTAAAATTACTTGTTTTAGGCTTTGCTCGTGGTCATACCTTTGATTCACCAGATTTAATTTCTAAAATAGGTCGTTTGCTTTTTTCTGAAATTACAGTAAAACCAAAAAACCTGGGGAAACTCCAAGCACAATTGAAACTAACTGATTTAGGTCATCTCATTTCTTTTGAAGAAATTTTTCTGGAAAACTGCTATGACTTAAAACTGATTCCTTTCAACCCAGAAGTTATTTTAGATTGTGGTACACATATCGGATTTTTCTCCTTATTAGCTAGGTATACTTACCCTGAAGCGAAAATTATTGCTTTTGAACCTAATCCGGAAAATATCAAACTTATCAAAGAGCAAATTGAAATTAATCAACTCGATATCTCTTTGATAGAAGCTGCAATTTCGGTAGAGGAGGGTGAATCGTGGTTCCAAGCAGATTACAGTAATACTGGTTCTTTACATACAGATAATTCCAAACTAGCTAGCAGTTACAGAGTCCCAGTTATTGATTTCCCACAATTTGTCTCTCAGTTAAATTGCGAAAGTTTACTATTGAAGGTTGATATTGAAGGAGAAGAAGTTAAGGTGTTACCAGCTTTAATGCCTTATTTACCTACAAAATGTGGGATTTTCTTTGAAAGTCATGGTGAAGGAGATAGTTGGGAAAAATTAATTCAACCTTTAGTTGCTTCAGGTTTTCAAGTCCAGCAGATACGTTCTCGTGGTTCTTTTATTGATGCGCTAGCTTTACGGATTTAAATCTATTTAAATTACAGAATCCCCATGAGAATTTTTATTGCTGTCCGTCACTCCAATAACCAAAAACAATTCTATGGTGCTTTATGGAGTGGAAATTTTTATCCCGCATTACAGCAATTGGGACATGAAATAATTGAATCCCAGGTTGACTTGTTACCAGCAAGTCGATTTATGCAAATTGCTAATAATTTTACCTCCCAAGAGCTAGAAGTTCGCGCTCAAATCACCCAAAAAATTATCGACGAAGTCAAAGAAGTCCATCGTCAAAAACCAATTGACCTTTTTCTAAGTTACTTCTATAATTCTCATTTTGACACCGCAGGTTTTGCCGAAATTAACGCACTAGGTATTCCTACGGTTAATTTCTATTGCAATAGTATTTATCAGTTTCAATTAGTTTCCGAAATCGCAGCCAAAGTAAATTATTCCTGGCACGCGGAAAAAGATGCACGCTCCCTTTATTTAAAAGCAGGAGCCAATCCTATCTGGGTACAAATGGGGGCTGACCCAGAAGTTTATCGTCCAGTACCAGGAATTTCTCAAAAATCAAAGGCTTGTTTCGTTGGTCAGCGTTACGCAGACCGCGACCGTTGGATGGCAGCTTTAGTCAGGGCTGAAATACCCCTTGAAATTTATGGCCCGGGTTGGGGAGAAATACAATCCGCAGCTACAAATAAATCCGCAGAAAATAATCAACCAGAGGAATACCTCGGTCGCAAACAAGCTGTCCCAGGAAATACAGCAAGTTATCTGCGAGTAGTTTTTAACAACATTAAAACACAGGGTGTTTGGGACGGACTTGCTCGTAACTGGCAACAAATTCAGTATCGTCAAGAAACTAAAAAATTATCTCCCCTATTTCCACCCTTTGCTAAAGGAGCGATTCCATTTCAACAAATTTGTTCAGTTTTCTCTAGTTATGAAGTTATTCTCAACTTCAGTAATGTCTGGGCTGATGGTACTCCCGGTTCAAAATTAATCCCCCATGTACGCTTGCGAGACTTTGAAGCACCCATGTCCCGCACTTGTTATCTTACAGGGTACACAGAAGAAATTACTAACTTCTATGAGTTAGGCAAAGAAATTGATACCTATCACACTGCGGAAGAGCTAGTAGATAAAACCAAGTTTTACCTAAGTCATCCAGCAGAAGCTGAAAAATTACGGAACGCAGGATACCAACGCGCACTAAGTGACCATACTTGGAAACGTAGATTTGAACAGCTTTTTGCGGCTATCAATTTATAGAATTGAGGATGTTTTATTTACTCATCTTCAAACTATCCAATAAAGAATATCACTAAACTTATATTGTAGGAATAAACACATGAATAGACTGTTAGTTACTGGTTCTTCTGGATTGATTGGTTCAGAGGTTGTAGAATACTTCTGTGCTCAAGGTTGGGAAGTATATGGTATCGATAATAACCAACGAGCAGATTTCTTTGGCTCTGGTGGTGATACCCGCTGGAACCAGCGACGCCTTTTAGAAAAATACAAAAATTTCAAACATATTGAATTGGATATTCGCGACCGTCAGGGAGTTCTTGCTTGCATTGAACAACTGCGTCCGAATATGCTAGTTCACACAGCAGCTCAACCCAGTCATGACCTAGCTGCTTCTCGTCCCTTTGATGACTTTGATGTAAATGCCGTTGGTACTCTAAATCTATTAGAAGCAACCAGACAATTTTCTCCAGAAACTGTTTTTGTTCACATGAGCACTAATAAAGTTTATGGTGATAGACCTAATACAATTCTTTTGAAGGAATTAGAAACTCGTTGGGAGTACGATGACCCAACCTATGCTAACGGTATTTCTGAAGATTTTTCTATTGATAGAAGTAAACATAGTTTATTTGGTGCTTCTAAGGTAGCGGCTGATGTCATGGTGCAAGAATACGGACGTTACTTTGGTATCAAAACTTGTTGTTTGCGTGGTGGCTGTTTAACCGGGCCAAACCACAGTGGTGTAGAGTTACATGGATTTTTAAGCTACTTGATTAAATGTAATCTAGAAGGCAAAACTTACCGTGTTTACGGTTACAAAGGTAAACAGGTTAGAGACAATATTCATTCTTTAGATGTTGCGCGATTTATCCATGCCTTCTGGGAAAATCCTGGCGTCGCTGAAGTTTATAATCTCGGTGGTGGTAGAAGTAATAGCTGCTCAATCTTAGAAGCTTTCAGCCGTATCGAAGCGTTGAGTGGTAAAAAAATGCAGTATGAGTATGTTGATAAGAATCGTGAAGGTGACCACATCTGCTACATCAGCGATTTAAGCAAGATGCAGTCCCAATACCCAGAATGGGGAATCACCAAATCTCTAGATGACATTTTTGGCGAAATTTACGCTAGCTGGCAACAACGGAGTCATTAATAGTTCTATGTGTAAGCTTCTTCCTATCTCTGCAATTGTCCCCACACGTCACCGTAGCGTACCTTTTGGACGGATGCTTCATAGTCTGGCCCAACAATCGGTACAACCAATGGAAATGATTGTGGTTGATGGCTCAAGTGATGATAACACCAGAAACCTTTGCCAGAGTAAAATTCCAGGACTTGCTACTAAGATACATTACCATCGGGCAACAGAGATAGGAGCTGCTACTCAACGTAACCAAGCCATGTCTCATGCAACGCTTTCAGTAATTTGGTTATTAGACGATGATATTTTGTTTGAACCAGAATGTCTCGCACATCTTTGGGCTGCACTTGAGAGTGATTCTCTATTGGGCGGCGTCAACGCGATGATTACCAACCAGCGCTATTCTACCCCTGGTCGGGTGAGTCGCTTACTATTTGCTTTCTTGAATGGTCAAACGGAAATTAGCTACGCAGGTAAATGTATCGGTCCAGCCCTCAACCTTTTACCAGAAGATAACCCTAACTTACCAGAAGTGGTGTCAGTCGAATGGCTTAATAGTACTTGTACACTTTACCGACGTCAAGCTTTACCGCATCCTTTATTTTCTTCCATGTTTACTGGTTACTCTTTAATGGAGGATTTAACACTTTCCCTCATCGTAGGTAAAAAGTGGAGATTAGCAAACGCTCGTACTGCTCGCATTTTTCATGATAGTCAGTCTGGAGACCATAAAAACAATGTTGCGACCCTAGCACAAATGGAACTGGTCAACCGTCATTACGTAATGACTAAAATTTTGAACAAACAGCAACTAGGAGACTATTTTAAGCTGCTTGTTCTCCAAATTTATGAAATTATAGCTACCTCAATCTCAGCAAAGCATTCTCTACCTTTGTTGCTTCTGGGCAAGTGGCAGGGATTAAAAGAAATTTACAAACAGAAGAAGTGAGTTTTAATTTTTAGCTTTTGCCTTGCTGCTTTGAATCTTTTAAAATATAACCTCACAAAATTTTATCCTTCCTATGCATAAATCTGATAAAACTAAAAAACGTTTCTTATTCATTGATGCCCTGCGCGGCATTGCTGCTATTCTAGTCACATTTTACCATTTCTATGAAGGAGGTCCAATAAAAAATATTGTATCTGGGAAAATTCCCAGTTATATTGATATTTTCTTTGCTAACGGTTGGGTTGGTGTACAAATTTTTTTTGTTATCAGTGGTTTTGTTATTGCACACAGCTTCAAGGATTATTCTATAACACCCAGCTTTATTCGTAACTTTTTATGGCGTCGAGCGATTCGTCTGCTTCCTCCTTATTGGGTAGTTATCTTTCTGTCCATTAGTTTGAATTATGCTTCTAACTTTTTTCTCACAGACCGCACAGTTCCTGTTGCCAATGGAAATGTGATTTTAGCAAACCTTCTTCTTGTTTACACTATTTTTGGATTAAATGCCATAATACCTATTGCATGGACTTTATGTGCTGAAATACAATTTTATACTTTATTCGCTGTTAGCCAGGGAATATTTCAAAAACTTACAAGTAAACTTGAGTATCAATTTCCAGTTCTTGTAATTGTATTTGCTCCTTTAGCAATAGCGTCTTTATTTCTCAAAAGTCAACTTATTACCTTTCCTTTAGGAGGAGTATATTTGGGTGAATGGTATTCTTTTTTTGTAGGGTTTTTATCATATTTAGCTATTTATAAAAATCAGCATAAAATTGAATACTTTTTATATTCTTACTTAGCGATAATGATTACAATTTTAGCTGTAAAGTGGAATTTAGCAATAGCAATTTCACTAGCAACAGTATTTATTATTTATTTGCTCGGCAAGTTAAATCATCTTTATGATTACTTGAATAATGATTGGCTTCAATACTTCGGAAAGATTTCTTACAGTTTATACCTTATACATACTGTAATCGGGTCACGAATTATCAACATTGGATATAGGTTTACTGGAAATAATTTTGTTGCAGCAATAATATTAGTTATTCTTGCTTCCGCAGTCAGTGTTTTAGCATCACATTTACTTTATATATTTGTTGAAAAACCTGTGATTGCTTACAGTAATCGTTTTCGTTATAAAGCTCAATCAACTCATTTTTGAATCATTAATTACAATGCATCGAGTTCTATCAGCAATTGCAAGTCGTTACCGAAATATTTACTACCAGATTTTAGGTGTTAAATTACACGGTTACGTATGGATGAGGAATATTGATATTCCACGAAACTTCCGCGATATCGAAATTAAAAGTCCTTGCGCTCTTGACAACGGTGTCGTACTTCTTTGTAGTGGTGAATCTTTGCCTCATCCTAAAATTTTCATTGGCGCTCACACCTACATTAACCGTAATACATTTTTAGATGCAACTCTATCTCTAAAGATAGGTCAGCACTGCGCTATAGCATCTGGTTGTTATATTACCGACCACGACCACGGTCTTGACTTAAATTTACCCCCTCTCAGTCAACCGATGATTTCTAAACCAACAAAAATTTGTGATCGCGTTTGGATTGGAGCGAATGTAACGATTCTTAAAGGTGTAACTATAGGTAACGATGCAGTTATTGGAGCGGGTAGTGTAGTAACCAAGGATATACCAGAAAGAGCAATTGCAGTAGGTGTACCAGCTAAAGTCATTAAGTACCGGAGCGAAAAACCATGACAAAAACTCAAAAGCTAGCAGATTTAGCAGATTTAGTCTCAATTGGGATAGCAACAAAAAATCGCTGGCAAGATTTAAAAATAACCTTGGCTAAAATTTTGGAAGCTGGTTTAGGAGAAATACCTATCATCATTTTCGATGATGCTTCAGAAGAATCCTGCCCATTTGATATTTCTGAATTACCCTTAAACGTTAAACTAAAGCGATTTACTGAATCTAAAGGTTACATTCATCGTCGTAACCAACTAGCCCAAGCAATACAAACAAAATACTATCTTAGCTTAGATGATGATTCTTTTCCTGTAGCTGGTTCCTTATCGGCTGCTGTAGAATTTGCGGAATCTCGTCAAGACCTTCTCTGTCTTAGCTTTCCAGTATACAACCCTACCATAGAAGAATTTCAGTGCCAATCTCAGCACAAACTACCTTACCAGGTTAGATGTTTCATTGGTTGTGGACACCTGTTACATATTGCCAATTTTTTACAGTTGAGCGGATACCGAGAAGAGCTTATCCATCAGGGTGAAGAAATGGATATTGGAGCTAGAGGTTTTTCTCATGGTTTGTACTGTTATCATTTTCCTGATTTTCAGGTTTATCATACAGCCTCAAACGCTGGCCGTAACTGGTACAGAATGGATTTTTATGGGGCACGGAATAATGTTTTATGGAATGACTGGTTTGTACCAAATGAGTCCAAGCTTGTCAAGCAAAGCCGTACTTTAATATCCAGATTAATTCAATCAGTAAAATTTAGGCGTCTTGGTCAGATAAAAGGTGAACTTGCTGGGTTTAAAGATATTCCACGCTATAAAACCTATCGCAAAACCATGTCTTTAGAACTGTATAGAGAGTGGCAGAAATTACCCTACAGTTAAGTGTATTTTCGTAAAACATAAAGTTGTTTGAGGCATGGGAGCCAATAATGGTGATTTTTATAGATGTGCCCATGCCATAACATTCCATTGTAAACAAGCGTCTCTACAGAAATTTTTTATTTCAACAGATTAAAAATTGGACTATTTACTTCATGTCTGAAAAATCTCCATTATGGATTTGCTCTCAGCTGGGCGCTCGCGAGCATTATGCTATTCCCAGAGTTCTGCACCAACAACAAATACTCGCCCACTTAATCACAGACGCTTGGATTTCACCCCAGTCTTTGTTAGGAAAATTACCAACCGGAGTTTTGGCTAAGTTACAGGGACGATTTCACCCAGACTTAACAAAAGCTCCCATCCATACCTTCACAAATTCATTAATTGCTTTTGAAGTATCACAGCGCGTCCAAAAAACTAAAGGTTGGGAGAATATAATAGCTCGAAATAAGTGGTTTCAGCAGCAGGTAGTTAAGACCCTAGATAATATAAGTATCCAACAAGACAAGAGTGTTGTAATTTTTGCCTATAGTTACGCGGCTTTAGAAATATTTCGTAAAGCCAAAAAAAGAGGCTGGAAAACTATCTTGGGACAAATAGACCCAGGCTTGATTGAGGAAAAACTAGTATTAGAGGAACACAAAAAACATTCAAATTACAACTCTACCTGGCAACCTGCACCAGTGAAGTACTGGGAGAATTGGCAAGAAGAATGCTCATTAGCAGACCGGATTGTAGTTAATTCTTACTGGTCTAGGCAAGCTTTACAAAAAGTTGGTATTCCGATTGACAAAATTGATGTTATTCCCCTTGCATATCAGCCTCCTAAGTCATCTGAAAATTTTACAAGAATTTACCCTCCTACTTTCTCTAAAAAGCGTCCACTTCGAGTACTGTTTTTGGGTCAAATTATTTTACGTAAAGGAATTGCAGCTTTGTTAGAGGCTGCTAAACTTTTGCAAGATGAAGCGATAGAGTTTTGGTTAGTTGGTTCAGGTGATATCACTATTAATGAATCGGGTGATTTAGAAAAACTGAAATGGATTGGTTCAGTTCCTCGTAGTGCAGTAGCAGAATACTATCAGCAGGCAGATGTTTTTTTATTTCCGACTCTCTCTGATGGCTTTGGATTGACACAATTGGAAGCACAAGCTTGGAAATTACCTATTATTGCTTCCAGATTTTGCGGAGAGGTAGTGAAAGATAAAGTAAATGGACTAATTTTGGAAGAAGTAACAGGAGAAAATATTGCTAATACTTTGAGGTTTTTCCTGAATAATCCTGATAAACTAGCATTATATTCTGAAAATTCCAATGTCAAACTAAACTTTAATCTCTTAAAATTACATAATTCTCTTTTATCTTTATCGGACAGTTAATTTAGCTTTAACTTTATCTGAAATAATCCTTTTTTGAAATTCCGGCTAAATAAATATGGACAATATTACTCAAATTTATGCTGACTTACCATATACTTATAAATTTGCTGCTATCCTTTTAACTTGTGGGATAATTGAAACTCTTGTAAGACGGAAAAAAAGCTGGTCAGTACCTTGTCTAATTATTTATATAACTACTATTATTTGGTATTTCACTGAGGTGATAATCTATCCTAAATATTATATTAAATTTTCTCAAGACATAAAAGAAAATGCGTATTTGCAAATTATAATTTTTTTAATCTCTTTCAGAATATTAACACCATTTTTATCTGCGAAACTTAAGCCAAAAAAACTCATAAACCATCCATCTTTTGTTGGGCTATCGTTAAATGTAAATAGTTTAACAAAAATTTTAGGTATTTTATGGTTGCTGCTATTTATTTATGGTGTCAGTCTTTTAAATTGGAATTTTATACAGGCACTATTACCTGTAACAGCCCGTGATGGTCTTAGTCTCTGGGCAAGACCAGGTGGTGCTAGTGCTGGGCCAACAGGCTTTATAGTTTCGACAGGAAGCTATATTTATCTTCTTACTTGTTCTTTATTCGGAGTACTTTTAAATTTACAAAAAACTAATAGAGGAAGGCTATTAAACATAGCACTGATTTTAATATCATGGCCTAATTTTATTCTAGGGGGTTCACGTAGCGCATTTCTTGCTGTTTCTATGCCAGCATTCTTTACCTACATTTTGGTTTCCAAACAAAGAATGTGGATTAAATTAATTGTAACCGCTGTTTTATTTTCGATATTAAATTATGCATTTACAGTAGTTATTACTTATAGAAATGTCGGATTTTTAGAATATTTTAATAACCTCAGTCAAGGTGTGGTTGAAAAACCAAATACTGAGCATGAAGGTTTAAATATGGCTGAAGAACTTATGTTTATCAATGGTTTTTATGAACAAAGAGTTTTAGAACTACAGTACGGTAGGGATTATCTTGTTGAATTCCTCAACTTTGTTCCACGTGCTATTTGGCCAGAGAAACCAATTCTTGGCTTGGAGTATAATATACTACGAGGTTTTGGTAGTAGCAACAGTGATATAGGAGTATTCGCAACAATAACTGCAGGCTTTATTGGCAGGGGTGTGATAAATTTTGGTCCTTGGTTTGGACCGATAGCACCAGCAATTCTTCTATCTTTTTGGTGTGCTTTCATAAGTCGGCTGTGGTGTCAACGTTACTCAGTCATGCGTCTTTGTTTATTCTTAATCTGCTTGGGAGTTACACCCAACTTAGGGCGAGACGTAACAATGCTTGTTCTGTGGCCAGCAATATTCGGATATATTTTAGTACGCTGTTTAGAATTCATAAATAAAAAAAGATTAAAGCGTATGTATCTAGTGGCTCATAGTCAAGAAAAATTTTCAACATATAAACATAAAAATTACTAATAGCTAGTATAAAATCTATGGGGCAAATTCCTCCAGACTTACCATTCACCTACAAACTTGCTGCTATTCTTATAATATTTTTAATCATCGAAGCTTTGATAAGGAGAAAAAAAAGCTGGGCGATACCTTCTTTAATTGTCTATTTAACAACTTGTATCTGGTACTTTCTGGAATTAATAATATATCCTCAGTACTATACTAAATTTGCTCAAGATGTTAAGGAGAATTCCTATTTACAAGTTATTATTTTTCTGATAATTTTCAGAATTTTAACTCCAATTGTATCTAGAAAATTTCAGCCAAAACGGCTGCTAGAGTATTCATTTTTTGCTGGTATCTCGTTAAATTTAGGTAAATTACTCAAGTTATTAGCAATTTATTGGTTCATGCTACTTCTTTATGGCGTCAGTCTTTTAGAGTGGAATTTTATGCAGGCATTATTTCCTGTCACTGCTCGCGGTGGTCTTACTCTTTGGGCGAGGTCAGGTGCTATTACACCTGGACTGACAGGTTTTATAGCCTCTGTAGGAAGTTATATTTACCTTCTTATTTGTTCTTTATTTGGAGTACTTTTCAGTTTACAAACTAGTCCAAAATTAAAGGTATTAAATTTTGTACTTATTTTAATATCATGGCCTAATTTTATTCTCGGTGGCGCACGAAATGCATTTCTTGCTGTTTCTATGCCGGCATTTTTTACTTATATTTTACTTTCTAAACAAAAGCTATGGATTAAATTAATTGTAACAGCTATTTTATTTGGCATATTAAATTATCTATTCACAATAGTTATTACATATCGAAACGTCGGGTTTTTAGAATATTTTAATAACCTTAGTCAAGGTATAGTTGAAGAACCATCGACTGAGCACGAAGGTTTAAATATGGCTGAAGAACTTATGTTCATTAATACTTTCTATGAACATAAAGTTTTAGAACTTCAGTACGGTAATGATTATTTTGTTGAACTTCTCAACTTTATTCCACGTGCTATTTGGTCTGACAAGCCCATTTTAGGTTTGAACTATAATATACTACGAGGTTTTGGTAGCAATAATAGTGATATTGGAGTTTTTGCAACAATAGCTGCTGGCTTTCTTGGTAGAGGTGTAATAAACTTTGGACCTTGGTTTGGACCTGTAGCACCAGCAATTCTACTCTCTTTTTGGTGTGCTTTTATAAGCAGGCTATGGAGTCAGCGTTACTCAGTTTTGCGTCTTTGTTTGTTCTTAGTCTGTCTAGGAACAACACCAAACTTAGGACGAGATATAACAATGCTTATTCTTTGGCCAGTAGTATTTGGCTATGCTTTAGTACGCTATCTAGAATTTCTCAACAAGAAAAGATTAAAAGAAATATCTTTTGATATTTGTAGCTAAAAAATTTACGATATCTCAGAAATAAAAGTATTGGTAAGTAATATAAAATTTATGGTAAAAGTTGCAGTACTATTTAGTAATTATGGTCCTTACCATATTTCTCGTGTCAATGCTTTAGATGCCCATTGCAAAAAAATTGGCTGGGATTTAATCGGTATTGAATTAGCAAGATATGAGAAAGAGTATGATTGGAAAACGGATACCAATAATTTACCTTTTAAATTGATTTCGGTTCTAGAAACAATACCTCTGGAAGAAGTAAAACCCGTCTATTTGCTTATAAAGCTTATTTCTGTTTTAAATAAAGTAAAACCTGATATCATAGTAATTGCTGGCTATTTTCACTATGCAATGTTAGCAACATTAATGTGGGGATTATGGAATAATAAACCAGCTGTCTTACTTTCAGAAACTACTGAATATGATGTACCACGTTCTAAGTGGCGTGAGGCTATAAAAAGTTGGATAGTTACTAAATATAAATCTGCTCTTGCAGGAGGAAATCCACACAAACGTTATTTAATTAAGTTAGGCTTACCTGCAGATTCGATATTTTTAGGTTATGATGTGGTAGGTAATGATACTTTTCATCCTGACAATATTAAACATCTTTCGCGACCTTTAGACAAACCTTATTTTTTATCAATCAATCGCTTCGTAGCAAAGAAAAATTTGTTATTTTTGCTCTCATGTTATGCTGTTTATAGGCAAATACAGGGTGAAGAAGCCTGGGATTTAGTCCTTTGTGGTGATGGTCAGTTACGTTCGATAATTGAAGAACAAATAGATTTATTAGGCTTAAAAAAAGCTGTGCATCTCCCTGGATTTTTACAACAGCATGAGTTGCTACCTTATTTTGCCCATGCTAACTGCTTTATTCACGCTAGTATTCAAGAACAGTGGGGACTAGTGGTTAATGAAGCAATGGCAGCAGGTTTACCCGTTTTAGTTTCTAATCACTGCGGCTGTTGTGAAGATTTAGTAATTGAGGGTGTAAATGGGTTTAGCTTCGACCCAGAAAAGAAAGAAGAGTTAACACAATTAATGCTGAAAATAAGTTCTAGTGAAGTTGATTTACAGGCAATGGGCAAAGCTGCTTTATTGCATATTGAAAATTTTTCACCAGATTATTTCGCCGAAAATTTAATCCAAGCAATCAAAACTTGCTTATAAATTATTAGTTTTATCACGCTGAATATGAGAATTTTACATGTTATCCCAGCAATGGGTACAGTATATGGTGGTCCTTCTAAATCTCTCCAAGAATTAGCTGAATCTTTAGCTATTTGTGGAGTTGAAATTGATATTGTAACAACTAACGCCAATGGTTCTAATGTGTTAGATGTTCCTACACAAACTTGGATAGAAGAAAAGGGCTATCGAATTCAGTATTTTTCTTGCTGGTATTTAAATGACTACAAAGTCAGTATCTCAATGGCCAAATGGTTGTTCCAGAATATTCGCGATTATGATGTAGTTAACACCCATGCTATTTTTTCTTTATCCATTTTACCTGCATATTGGGCATGTCAACTTTACAAGGTTCCATATATTATTCATCCGCATGGGATGTTAGAAGACTGGACATTAGCTTATAAAAAATGGAAAAAGTCTTTTTATTATGAACTCATAGAAAAGCCGGCTTTACAGCGTGCAAGTAAAGTTAGAGTTTTAGCTTCTGCGGAAGGTGAAAGTATTCAAAGACTAGGAGTAAAAACTCCTTTAACTTTAGTTCCTAACGGGATTTGGCAAAAGGATTTTGCTGAATTACCTGATTTACAAGAATTTTACCAAAGATTTCCTGAGACTCGTGGTAAAACTCTGATTCTATTTTTGGGACGCATTGACCCAAAAAAAGGATTAGACTTGCTTGCTTCTGCTTTTGCCAAGGTGCATAATTTATTCCCTCAAACACACTTGGTTGTAGCGGGACCGGATAATATGAATTTTCTACCAATAGTCAAAGAGTATTTTGTCCAAGCAAAATGTTTTGATGCTGTCACATTTACAGGGATGCTAAGTGGTTATCTTAAATCTGCTGTTCTTACAGCTGCTAATCTTTATGTTGCACCCTCTTACTCTGAGGGATTTAGCATGTCTATTTTGGAAGGAATGGCAGCAGCTTTACCCTGTGTGATTACTATTGGTTGTAATTTTCCAGAAGCAGCAAATGCTGGTGCTGCTCATGTAGTTGGTATTGATTCTGAATATATTGCTGATGCTTTAATTGATTACTTGAAAAATCCTCAACAAGCTAAAGTTATGGGAGAAATTGCTCGTCAATTAGTATTTGAGAAATATACATGGGAAAAAATAGCAATAAATTTAACCCATACTTACAAAACAATTATCTTTGAACAAGATAATCATAATCTAACTTCTGTACCATAAATAATGCTTGATTACTAAATATAGCAATTATTACTATTATGAGAATACTTTTCATTCACATGGGTTACTGGCCGTATATGGCAGTCGCAACAAATAAAGCATTAGCTGATTTAGCGGAATATTTATCTGCTCAGGGAAATGAAGTACACGTTATTTGCTCTGGACCACATTTTAGTGAGGAAACACCTAATTCACTGAGTAGCAAAAAAACTCATAATGGCGTTTATATACATCGTATAGCACAATTAAAAGCAGGTAATTGGAACTCACCTATTAATATTGCATATTATTTTATATCTGCAGGAATTTTAGCCATACAATTAAGTGGTAAATTGGATGCTATTGTTACCCTAGATTTTCCACCATTATTAGGAATTTGGGGAAATATTATACAGTTGATTACGGCTGGAAGAGTAAAACATATTTGTTGGATTATGGATATGTTGACAGAGAGTCGTTTTTTACTTGGGTTATGGCAAAAAGAAAAACTAGTTCATCGCTTAGTTGATTATTTACATGTTTTACCTTCGCGATATGCTTCCCTAAATATAGTTTTAGGTAAATGTATGCGTGAGCGTTTAATTAATCGCCATGCTGACCCTTCACGTATAAAAGTTATTGGTATGTGGCACGACTCAAATCTTATTAAACCTATTAAACTACAACCTAGTCAAAAAGCACAAATTTTAAATAATGAACTAGCGGAAAAATTCATTGTTATGTATTCTGGAAATGCTGATAGAATTCATGACTTGGGAGTTGTTTGTAAATCTATATTAGCCCTCAAAGATAATAGTCTTATTCATTTTGTATTTGTTGGAAACTCGGACGAAATTTTAAAGCTAGAATCTTTTGCATTTCATCATAATTTGAAAAATTTTACTAGACTCGAACCAGTTGCATGGGACAAATTAAATTTTATTTTGTCTGTTGCAAATCTTCATCTAGTTGCATTAAAAGATGGTTTGCAAGGAATTTGTGTGCCTTCAAAGCTCTATGGAATAATGGCATCGGCTAAACCTGTAATATTTATAGGTCCAAAGGAAAGTCAATCAGCAATCGATATTATCGAAAGTCAAGCAGGTTTTGTCATACATCCATCAGATTCTGAATTACTTACATCTACTATTATTTCTCTAGCTAATAATATATCAGAATGTCAGCATCTAAGTAATAACGCTTATCAAAATTTTATGCAAAATTATGATTATCCTATTCGTTGTTCTTTGTGGGAGGAAGCTTTGCAAATGTCTATAAATAATCATTAGTTATTAGCATAACTAACACAACTGGCATGATGTAAAGCTTGGTAGTTGGGGGTGAATCCCGCATTTTAGAGAGCTAAAGCCCAACTACAAACAAAAAAGATATTTCTACTAGAGTTTTAAAATTAATTACTGTACCTAATGTACCTATAAATCTCTGTAGATATTATTTGTTTAATTGTAATTGAAAAATAGTATAAAAATATTTGAGAGATGTATTCTATGTTTTTAGAAAAAATTATACCCCTTATCCTTACATACAATGAAGCTCCTAATATTGAACGAACTCTCAAGAGTCTTACCTGGGCAAAAAAGATAGTTGTGATTGATAGTTTTAGTACAGATAAAACTCTAGATATTCTGTCTTCTTACCCACAAGTAGAAATATTTCAAAGAAAGTTCGATTCTTTTGCTAATCAATGTAATTATGGTTTATCAAAAATTACATCAGAATGGGTTCTATCTTTAGATGCTGATTATATTCTAACACCAGAATTAATCAACGAATTAAAAGTATTCCATGTAGAATCTCACATAAATAGTTATAGTGCTAAGTTCAAGTACTGTATTTTTGGTAAACCTTTGCGTGGCACTCTCCTTCCACCCCGCAAAGTTCTTTATAGAAAAGAAAAAGCCACTTATATAGATGACGGACATGCTCATCGGGTTTTTGTTGAGGGTGATTCTGCTATGCTGCTTAGTTATATTCACCACGATGACCGCAAACCTCTAAGTCGGTGGCTTTGGGCACAAGACCGTTATATGGTGATTGAAGTCAAAAAGCTATTGGAAACACCTATCAACGAACTCAGCTGGGGAGACAAGATTCGCAGACAAAAAATATTGGCTCCTTTGATTATTTTGCTATACTGTCTCATTCTCAAGGGGGGAATTTTTGACGGGTGGCGTGGTTGGTACTACGCATTTCAAAGAGTACTGGCAGAAATTCTTTTAGGAATTCGTTTAATCGAAGCCGAGAAGCTCAAAAGCTAATTCTGCTATATCAACTAATTATCGCTTATAAATATAATATTTCGTCCCTCCTATGCGTTTAGACCAATATACTAACAATACATATAATCCTGGTGCGCCTTTCTGGAAGCAACTTTTGTGGTACTTCGTTGGGTCACCTTTACTACACAGTTATTGGCTTCCCATGTCAGGTATCAAAGTTTGGACGCTCCGCACTTTTGGAGCAAAAATTGGCAAAGGTGTCCGCATTAAAACTGGAGTGAGAGTAAAATTTCCCTGGCGGTTAATCGTTGGCAATTACGTCTGGATAGGTGAAGATGTCTGGATTGATAATCTTGCTCCCATCACAATAGAAAGTCATTCTTGTTTATCTCAAGGGGTCTACCTTTGTACCGGCAATCATGACTGGAACCACGCCAATTTTAAATTAAAGATAGCCCCTATACATATTCAAGAAAGCAGTTGGATAGCAGCGAAATCAGCAATTGGTCCTGGAGTTACCGTTGGCAAAGGAGCTGTGCTTGTTTTAGGTGGAGTTGCCACACGTTCCTTAGAAGCAATGACAATTTATGCAGGCAACCCAGCTCAACCAATTAAAAAAAGAAATATAGTCGGAGATACAGAAAATCCTTGAGAGAAAGCAATAAAAAAATGTAGAGACGCGATTAATCGCGTCTCTACAAATATGTGAAAGATTTTATTAGTTTTTACAGATAAGATTCTTCCGCTTCCTCTTCCTCTTTCTCTTGCTCATAAATAGATGTTTCCAGAATATCGTCCAGGGATTCTAACATTTCGGGGTCATTAGTTTCATCTGGCTCACGCGGTTTGAATCTACCCGTATTTTTAATCCACTGGAAAAGAGATTCATTTTCTCTTGTATAGATAATTTTTGTTCGCTGGTTCCGAGGTTCTTCGCGGAGTGCAGGACTGTTATAGCGTGTAACCATCTTTATTTACCTATTGAAACTTTATATACATTATTCCTGTCGCTCTATCAGATTGCTTCTTAGTGATTTCGGATTTGCTGTTACTTTCAAAAGCAATCTAGAGATGTAGCTGATTGATGCATCTGTTTTAAATCATAAAATACAGCCACTTAGCGCGATAAACTTAATGACTAATTGCTTAGTATTTTGTGAAATTGCTCGATAACATTCTTACAAACGTTAAAATTTTCTTCCGTGAGTAAGGAAATTAATATTTGTGTTAATATTTTCTTTTTTTCTTTCACACTATAAGTATAACTTACTTTTATCTTTAAGAACCAAAAACCTTTTTTGCAACGAATTAACCTGTTATTAACGTAAAAGTTTGTATAAGTTAGATATAGAATTGCCATAGTGAAATACGCACGAAAAAGTAGTTTATTGTCTACCTTCACCATTACAATGTTGCACTATTAGGATTAAAGGTTTAGGTTACAAAAAAACAACCGCGAGCATTGGCTCGTTATTCACAATGTCGAATTGCAGCAAAATATAATATTAAGCTGAGCAACATCGCATTGTACTTTTGCAAATTAGCTCGTTAGTAACGGATGCTTAGTCGCAAGTTTAATAACAGGTTTCATTAGATATCTCCGTCCAAGAAAAAAGACCCCTCTCCAAACCTCTCCCGTCCATAGGAGAGAGTCTTTAATTTTCCCCCTTCCCTATAAGGGAAGGGGGGTAGGGGGGTTAGGTCTACGTGTAAATTTATGCTTAAAAAAATAAGAGGCATAACTAATTTCTTAGTTACACCTCTGTTTTAGCCTAGACCTCTAGATTGTTAAGAATCTAGATTTAGAATGTGAAGGTTGTACGCAGTGTACCTACGTACTGGGTAGCGTTGTTAGAGTTGTTTTCTGGGTTGAAGATAACCAACAAACCAGGAGTGATGGACATATTGTCGTTCATCTGCATACGGTACAGACCTTCCAAGTGGAAAGAAGAAGAATTTTCTGAGCCTGTATTAACACCTAAAACGCGGCTTCCGGTAACTTTGGGAGGCTGACCAAAGGTTAGACCTAACAGGTTACCTTCTCCACCGAAATCTTTGATGGCCAAGTTTGCTGCCCAGTAGAATAAATCAGCACTGGTATCAACACGAGCACCAGCAGCAGTATTCTCAGCATAAGCATTGGTGAAACCAACCCAACCACCAAGAGCAACAGTTGGACTCAGCTTGTAGTTAGCTTGAGCACCGTAGTTGTTAGATGATACACGAATACCAGCAGGAATAGCACTACCAATAAAACCACTACCAGTTCCACCTAATAAATTACCACCAGTTTGATAACCACGAGCATAGGTCAAACCAATGTTGAAATTGTCGTTGGGTTTGAAAGCTACCTGACCAAGGATTGTGCTGTCACCATTGAACAAACCACTTCCAAGAGCAGGGTTGTTAGCTGTGGTTTTACCACTGGAGCTTCCGCTTAAGTAACCTACAGAAGCGTTAAAGCTGCTACTAGGAGTAAAGGTAACAGTTGCACCACTACCACCAGCACCTAAACGATAGATAGGGCTGAAACGACCGTAGCGAGAGATAGAACCTCTACCATCGCTAGCAAGGTCGGGGTTGAAGTTGTTGATGTTTCCGAAGAATTCACCGTTGGAAGCGTCAACACGAACACGAATATTGTCAGTAGGGTTGAAAGTGTAATTGAGTTTGTCTACTTCAACGTTGTTTTGATTGTCTCCGTCGAAAGACAAGCGGGTCATGTTAGTACCTGTAACACCACTACGACTAAACTCTGGGGTGTTACGAGCTTGTAAACGAATGTTCAACTGGTCTTTACCAGTGAAGCTGCTATTTAAGTTCAAACGAACACGGTCAGAGAAGACAATATTGCTGTCTAATTTAGGATTGTTGTTGCGATTGTTGTCTAGGTCAGCTCTCTTGTCACCAAAAGGAGCAGCAACGTTAAAAATTACTTCCCCAACTAATTTGGTGGTAGTAGAGAACTGCTTGCTTTCTAATTCTTCAGTGCGAGCTTCTAAACCATCAACACGACCACGAAGAGTAGCTAATTCAGCACCAAATTCTTCTTGTAAGCGCTTAACAACTTCCAAGTCTTCTTTCTTAACGAGGTCAGCTGTAGCGGTAGCAATCAATTCGTTAACGCGGTCTAAACAAGCATTCAAACCAGCAGCAAACTCATAACGAGTCATTGCGCGGTTTCCACGGAAAGTCTTGTTAGGGTAACCAGCAATACAACCATAACGTTCTACCAAGGATTGTAAAGCTTGGAATGCCCAGTCAGTGGGTTGAACATCAGAGAACTGAGAAACGGAGGTAACTTGACCAATGTTGTTGGAATCAGCCAACTGAGCAACAGAGGTTACATTTCCAGCTTCAGCAGCGAAAGCACTGTTAGAAGTTAACAATGCAGCAGCAAGCGCTACTGGACCGAACTTTACAACGTTCCAGAATGTTTTATTCATCGTTTAAATTAGTTTAATTCTCACTCACACCTATGTAAGAATCAGGGTACTTCCTGCTATTGTTTTTTGCGGAAATACCCTGGCTTTCACATGTATTTAGTTTAGCCTAAGCGTGAGTAGAATCAAGTATGCTACCACACCTTTAACTACCGTATTTACTACTTATTTATTAGGTAATTGAAGGATAATACGACGTTTGTGACGTACCATTGTTCCTTCTTCTTCAAACTGTTGTAACAATCTGGTTACGGTAACGCGAGTAGTATTTAATACTTCTGCCATTTCTTGATGCGTAACATTGAGGTCAATTAATTTACCTTGCTCAACGGTACGACCAAACTTTTCGCTTAACCAGACTAAAAATTGCCACAAACGCATAGAAATGGGTTTGCAATGAACGATGCTCAGTAATTCTTCAGCTTGCTGAATGTGAGACAACAAAGCATTGACTTCCTGGCTCCACATTTGAGGAGGTACAACACTCACTTCAACGCTGGTCAAGCATTCTATTTGGTATGGCTTGACTCTAGAAAGAGGATAACCAATCAAATCACCAGGACCCCAGTAACCAAGAGTGATGAATGTACCATCTTCGCTCCAGGTTAAAGTACGAACCGCTCCACGCTCGATTCTCCACAGTACATCGTTACGTGCAGGAATTACTTCACGACGGGTAAACAGCCTTTGTGGCAAGCTAGAACCTAAGCTTGGATTAGAAGCATTTGTAGCATTAAAGGAAGAACCTGAGTTTTGTGTGTTGCTTGTCGAGTACATCATGGTTAGATTTGATAGAGTAGTAATGTTTGATTGAATTAAGAGTTATTGGAAGTTATCCTGGCAATTTCGCCTGAGGTATGCCCTCTACGCAGAACTTAGTCAGGATTATTTTTTGCAATTCGGTTATTACCGCAAAGCTCAGCCAAAGGATAGATGCTAACTTATTAGGAACGAAGTTAAATTCAAATTATTCATTTGACCTACTTCGTCTCAGCCCAGAGAAAAATAATCACTTTTGATTATTTTGGCTGAAATATGTACCCCTGGAGGTAAAGCTTTGTGTAGATTCTATGTGAGTTGAATCATAGCTTTACAAAGTATTTTTATGTATATTTAATCGTTTTCATTCTACATATTTTAGTCTAGTAGGTATAAGCTTTTACTGATGCATTGGTTATTTATAATACGTTAGTTGAGAATAGCTGTCAACTATTTACAACTTAAGCAATCATAAATAAGCCCTGACAATTGATATGTATAGCTCGATACTTATCACAATTGGCAAGATTAACAGGGGAACATGTTGTTTTTATACCATCGCACTTGCGTAGGCGTTTAATTTCCTCTGAACAATGTCTAAAAGATAACATTTTTTGTTCCTTATAGACAAAATAAAAATTTGCCAATTCTGCCATAAACAGTTGTACCGAAAACAGTTGTGCTATAAACATCTGCAAAGCCGCCAAAAGCTCAAACAGTGTCCAATTATACTTTGCAGACTTTATTTGTAGGTGAATCGAAGAAAGAAAGAAGTCCGAGTGAAGAAGGTTTTGAGAAACGCCCTCTTTGTAAAGTTTTAATACGTCGGACTCTACAGTTAGCACTTTTTTAATCGAGGTCGTAATCCCCTTATGCAAACTCCGTCCTTCCTTCAATATTTTTCCTTCTTCTTTCAAGCAGCACTTTAGCCAAGAAAGTTGCCTTGTCCAAGTATAAACTGCAATCCTATATAATTTATTGTAGCTTATAAAACTGAACCACCTTGTATTTTCACGATTGTTCTTTGTGCAACTTTTTACAGTATTTTTGTATGTTTTATTATTAGTGTCTGTTACATTCCATACACTCTCATAAAGTTTAAACAATAAATCTAGCTGTAGCAGTAAAAGTCCACAGCCCAGCACTTCTCTACCTAAAACTAAGCAATTATTCTTACAGTAAAATTTCTCTATAAGAGTTGTTTTGTTATCAGTAAAAGTACTGTTACTTAACTCATCTGCCATCACCTCAGCTACAGAGGCTAATTTCGCAAACGAATTACTATTCTGTATGATTGCAACCCTAACCGGATAAACTACGTAATTTGCACCCCATTGTTGCGATTTACCACTTAGCAAACTTCTTAGTGGTTTTTTGTACGCAAAATTACCATATTCAATTTTTACACCTGCAAGAGAAATGTTTTTGTATTCTATAATACAATTAGGCAAGTTGTTGTCTTTTTTATTGCCGTCTTTTTTATTGCCAAGTAGGACAAGTCGCGATTGAAAGCTTTGCCCCGTTGCCAACTTATCAAATACTTTTGTTCTCAAGCCAAGTCTGTTCAAAATGAATATAGCCTTTTACGCATGTTTGATTGGATAACTTAAACTAGCCACCCTTACTGGATAACTATTGGGTCAAAATGTCGATTTTTGTAGATTTCTAGACTTTCGTAGCGCACCCTAAAATATACTCACCTCTTACTACCAACACTTCCGTGCGATAGTTGCGCCCTAACCAACTGATATTACTTTTACCAGCTAGGTATAAAAATAATTTGTAGCTGTCTTTTGATACTTTAATACCGCAAGTTTAAGAGGAGGTAAGGTTGATATGAAATGTATGTTAGGAAACCAATGTTTATTTATTCCTTAACTGCTTCAACGGTATTTAATCTAACATGAATCTCTAAAGATATATATTGTAAATAACTTGCACATAAATAAATAAGCTTAATGAATACCGTATCCAGTAAGTAACAAAACGAAGAACTGCCTACGTAAATAAAAAATTTTAGTTTCTTACATCTATCTAAAGTGGTATAAAAACACTGTAATAATTAAAATATTCCTCCGGGAATACTAATAAGTATTTATATAAACCGTCCCCCAAGTAGGTATCATAAGAAATCAAAAATCAAATCATAATAAAATTTGAAGAATGCAAAGTGAAGAATAATTTTCCCATGGACGTAGGATGGGTTAGGCGCACGATAATTCATAGTTTGACGCGATAATAATAAAGCGCCGTAACCTATCATTAACTACAGCTTAGTCGCTATGTTAGATTTCCCTCAAATTTTGTTGGGTTTCCGTCCCGTCCTCAACCCAACCTACAGTCGCTGACCTGTAACAATATAAGCTACTCGCTGACCGATATTTGTCGCATGGTCAGCCATCCGTTCCAAGCAGCGAATTGCCAATGCCAGCAGTACAATTGGTTCTATAACCCCAGTCCAATCTTTTTGATAGGCTAAAGCTTGATATAATCTATCATATGCATTATCTACAGCATCATCTAAATGCTTAATATTGCGTCCACCAACTTCATCCAAATCAGCCAATGCCAGTAAGCTGTTTGCTAACATTGCTTGAGCATGATGAGACATAACAGCAATTTCTGGTAAAGTATGGTGGGATGGATAAGGAAAGATTTTGATAGCTATATCAGCCAAGTCTTTGGCATAATCACCTATTCTTTCTAAATCTCGTACAAGTTGCATAAAGGCGCTTAAACACCTTAAATCTTCTGCATTTGGTCTGTATTGAATAATAATCTCATTACAATCTAATTCTACTTGCTTGTAAAAACGGTCAATTTTTTTATCTAAAAGTGGCAATTCTTTCGCGGCAGTTAAGTTGCGAGCAAAAAGAGCTTGATGGCTGAGTCGGAACGACTGCTCAACCAGAGCACCCATACGCAATACGTCTTGCTCTAAACGCCTTAAGCGACGTGTAAAGTCAGATTTTTCTGGGTTGGGGTTGTAAAGGAGGACGTTCACATTTGCGGCCTCAAACATAAAAGTATTTTAAATATAGTCTTGCTTTAGGATTTTGTCATGATTTCTGGAAAATGTAGTTGTAACCACGCTCCTCCAGTTTCGGGATGATTCATTGCTTTTATTGTAGCGTCGTGGGCAAGTATAATTTGTCGCACAATTGATAGTCCCAACCCACTGCCTACTATTGTTTTTGTTGAAGTAATGACGCTATCTTCTATTGGTCTTGAAGTTCTGGCTTGGTCTCCTCGATAAAATCGCTCGAAAACTAAAGGTAAATCAGCTTCTGAAAAACCGACCCCGGAATCAATGATATTTATTTCTATGGTCGATGAGTTATTATGCTTTTCCAAAATAATTTTAGCATCTACACAGATTTTGCCACCAGTCGGACTATATTTAATGCTGTTGTCTAACAAATTTAAAAATACTTGGTACATCCTGGATGGATCAACATTTATCAGTAAACCGGATGGTCCTGAATAGCTAAGACTCAATTCTTGACGTTGTGCTAAAGGTTCAAGGGATTCCCAAACAGATGTAATTAATTTTTGCAGGTCTGTCGGTTCTCGATGCACCTGCAAACTAGGGTTGATTTCCAGTTGAGTCAGGTCTAACCAGGTTTGTACTAAATTTATTAATCGGTCAACCTCCTGCATCAAACGACCCACCCAACGGTTTAGTGGTGATTCCAATCGGTCGTGTAAAGTTTCCGCAACTAATCGTATCGAAGTTAGAGGAGTTCTAAGTTCGTGAGCTAGTTCCGAAAAAGCGCGGTCGCGAGCTTGGGTCATATCCACCAAAGGTTGGCGATTTTCCAGAAATACTCCCACTTGTCCTTGAGACAGAGGCAAGCTAGATGCCCGCAAAGCAAGAGACTTAATATCTAGCATATTCGCCGGATTTTCGCAAGGGGGGTGAAACACCCACTCCCTTGTTTGTGGAAATCCAGTATCACGAGTTTTCTCAATTAATCTATCCAGTTCATAAGACCGCACCAACTCTAACAATAAGCGAACCTGTCCAGGTTGCCATCGTTGCAGGTCTAGCATTTTTTGCCCCAATTCGTTACACCATAGCAATTGGTTTTCTTCGTCCACTAACAAATATCCAATAGGGGCAAAATTTATCAAGTCTTGGTAAACCAGCAACTGTTGACGTAAAGACAGTAGGGATTGAGCTGTTGTACTAATATCTTGACGCGAACGAGGGAGCAATGGCAGGAAAAAAAGAGCTTTTTCCGAACTTAATGACCGCAAAGTTTGCTTTAAATAGCGTATCAGTTGAGTTTGCTGCCAGAGCCAAAAGCCAACACCTACCGCTAAACCTAATAAAAATCCGAAAACAAACATCGCAGTAATTAGTGTCTGACCGACCTATTAAAAATAGCAGTTAAATAGATAAATTTTAATTAGGTATCGGACAGATATTGAATCATCATAAAAAATGAAGATAATACATCAGCTTCACCCAAACCTATATCCAAAACCGCGTACAGTCACAATATACTCAGGACGGCTGGGGTCTTTTTCCAACTTTTCTCTTAACCAACGGATGTGAACATCTACAGTTTTGCTGTCTCCAACAAAATCCGGACCCCAAACCTGGTCTAACAATTGTTCACGAGACCACACCCGACGAGCGTAACTCATAAACAATTCCAACAAGCGAAACTCTTTGGGTGATAAATTTACCTCTTGACCCCGTACCAGCACCCTACACTCTTGGGGGTACAAAGTTACTTCCTTGTATTGCAAAACGGGAGCTGGAGGTAAAGTACTTAAGCGTTGACGACGCAATAAAGCACGACAACGAGCAACTAGTTCCCTAACACTGAAAGGTTTGGTAAGATAATCGTCCGCACCAACTTCTAACCCCAAAACCCTGTCAGTCTCGCTACCCTTAGCACTAAGCATCAAAATAGGTACAGGATTACCTTGATGACGAAGTAAGCGGCAAATATCCAGCCCATTAATTTGTGGCAGCATCAAATCCAAAACCACCAAATCAAAGGGAGCTTCCGCGTTAACAGAATCATAACTTTTCAGGTGTTCAACAGCCGTCCTACCATCATTAGCTGTCACCACATCATAACCTTCCTCTTCCAAAGCCAAAACTAGCATTTCTCGGATAAGTTCCTCATCTTCAACCACTAGAACACGGCTGGTTTGCCCAATGTCTGCTCTTTGAGGATATTTTGCAGGTTCACTTGTGTACATTGATATCACAAACTTATCGTTTTTATTCTGTATGAATTTTATTGTGATTCTTTCAGTAAATTCACTGTCTAAACAGGAAATTATTTAGGCAAATGTCAAATATGTCACAGCACCCATCCCATTATAAACCAAAAGCGTGGAAAACGCTGATATTTTTGCGAATTGTTTCCCCACTCCCCACTGCGAATTGCGTTCGCGCAGCGTGCCGCTTCGGCTTATTGCGAATTGTTTCCCCACTCCCAATATTTCTATTGACAGGATATATTTTATTCAGTATATTTGTACTATGGAAGCGAACTAAGCGATAAATAAGGCTTACCTCAGGAAAGCAATTAAGTTTTTTGTGTATTTCCACCGAACTTTAAGCTTTGAGAATAAGTTACCTTGGCAAAAAATAATTTGTTTTTGCTAATACTCGCTGTAAGTAAACAATAGGACATAACTAAGGAGTCTAAATATGACAGGAATTGCGTCTAAAGATAGTAAACAACAATTGATGCAAGCGTTTGGGCAGATTTTTGCTGAAAGAAAAAGAATTGATTCAAAAATAGCGACCAAGCAAGAAGAAGCTGAAAAAGAAAAGAGTAAGGAAATTTTAGCTGCAGCTTCAGAATATACGGTTGACAGTATTGTCAAAGCCATAGCTGATTTGCAATTGGAGTTTGGAAGTATTGTCAATGGATTGTCAGAAAAACTCGCTGGAGAGAACTTTAAGCTGGAGCAGCTAAATAAAGCGATAGAAATTGAAAGTCAAAATTTAAAAGAATTACAACAAATTAGGGTCATTGCGGATACGCTGGACATTTTAACAAAAGAACACCAAGAAAAATTAAAGGTTTTAGAGCAGGATACTGCAAGCAAGCGAGAATTGTTGGAAAAGGAAATTACTCAAACGCGCAAAGATTGGCAAAAAGGACAAGTAGATTTTGAGGAAGCGGAGCAGACTTATAATGAATCGTTGATAAAAGAACGAACGAAAGAAGAAGAAGAGTACTTGTACAAATTAGAAACGACTCTCAAACTAAATACTAATGCTTACGAAGCAACGAAACGAACAATAGAAAGAGAAGTTCAGGAAACAAGCCAAGAGAAAGAAAAAAATTGGGCAGAACGGGAGAAGTTTTTGACTGCGAATCAGAAATTATTTACAGAATATCAACAAAAAGTTGCAGCTTTCCCCAACGAATTAGCAGAAGCAATTAAAAAAGCGAGAGAAGAAGCTATTAAAGACGCTACCCAAAAAGCAACAGTTGAGGCTAACTTGTTTGAGAAAGAATGGCAAGGTAGTAAACAAAATTATGAACAAAGAATTGAAGCTCTGGAACAAACGATTCTGAAACAATCCGAGCAAATTGAAAGTATTACATCCCAGTTACAAGCTGCATTAAAACAAGCGCAAGATTTAGCAATGCGAGCTTTTAATAAGTAATGGGGAATGGGGAATGGGGAATGGGTAATGGGGGGGGATTGTAATAAATTGTAACTAAATATTTGGGAGTTAAATTATGCCGACGAAAAAACCAAGTGATAGAAGTACAAAGGCTGAAATACTCGAAGCTTATAATGAGTTAGCAAAGGAGAAAACAGCCCTAAAGTCGCAGTTTGAACAGCTTCAAAAAAACGCAAGTTCTGCACCATCGACCACAAGTAATAAGCCAGTAATCGAAACAAATACACCTGCGAAAAATACTATGAGCCAATCTCAATCTCTGCAACAAAAGATGAATTCTACTATCGAAAGCTTAGCTAAAATTCAATTAGGTTTTGGTAGTGCAGCGAGCGAATTATCAGAACAGCTTTCTGCAAAGGCTTCACAATTAGAAGAAAGTCGCAAATCTGTAGAAAAAGAAGTAGAAGAATTACAACAATTGCATAGCTTAGAAGTTACGGAAGAAACTTTAGATACTCTGATTCAAAGTTATGAAGATAATTCCAAGGCTTATCAAGAAGAGTATAGCCAACGTTATGAGATTTTATCGCAGGAGTTCGCTGAGCAAAAAAATACTTGGCTAAAAGAACAAGATGAACATAAAATTGTAGTCCAAGAACGCGACGATAACCAGAAAAAAACCCGTCAAAGGGATGCTGCAGAATATAAATATAATTTAGAACTTCAGCGTCAAATTCAAAAAGACGAATACGAACAGCAACAAAAAGATTTGTATAAACAACTGGACGAATTTAAACTAGAGCGTGAAAAACAGTGGACAGAACGCGAAAAAACAATTTCTGAACGCGAGCAACAATTTGAAGAACATAAAGCCAAAGTAGAAGCGTTCCCGAAAGATAAAGAAGCTGCTATTAAGAAAGCTACGGAAGAAGGTAAAGGTATTGCTATCTACCAAGCCAAAATAAAATCTGATTTATACGCAAAAGAAGTCGAAGGACAAAAGCGCTTTTACGAACAAAGATTAGTATCTTTGGAACAAACTATCCAAAATCAAGAAACACGAATTCAAAATCTCTCGAAACAATTGGAATCTGCACTCAAGCAAGTTCAAGATTTGGCTGTGAAGGCAATTGAAGGAACTTCTAATGTTAATTCTTACCAAGCGATGAAAGAAATTGCGTTAGAACAAGCTAAAACTCAAGCTAAGATGAAATAGACCTAACCCCCAACCCCTTCCCTATAAGGGAAGGGGAGTAATATAAAAAAAATAGAGACGCATTATTACGTCTCTAATCGAAGAGGAAACCCATTAAATTAAACTTAGAAAATTTCAAATCTAAAATTCATATTTAAAATATTTATAATAGATATATTGAATTTTTGAGTTATAGTTTATAGCAAGCTCCTGAAGTAATTTCCAGTATCTGCTACTTCCTACAAATTGAGATACACTGGCGTAAATACTTAATCCGGAAATTTTATAAAAATAATTTTATTGAGCTCTTAGCATAAGTAAATATTTACCAACATATAGTCGTCCCTGCAAAATAAACCCCACCCCCAACCCCCTCCCCGCACGCGGGGAGGGGGCTACTATTGGGCTACTATTGGGCTACTATTGGGTTTACTTTCTTAGCCCCCTCCCCGTAAACGGGGAGGGGGTTGGGGGTGGGGTTTCTTTAAGCGAAAGTGGAAAAATCCAAATTTGGTGGAATATCCTGAATGCGTCCATCTCCCACAGCACGCAAAGCTTCTTTGAGTGAAATATCACCAGTATACAAAGCTCGTCCAACGATAGTACTCAAAACCCCTTGGGGTTCCAGCGCTAACAAACTCAATAAATCTGTCACGGAACTCACACCACCGGAAGCAATTACAGGAATATTTACAGCGTTTGCAAGTTCTCGCAAAGCCTCCAAATTGGGACCAGAGAGAGTACCATCACGATGAATATCAGTGTAAATTATGGACGCAGCACCTAACTCTTGCATTTGTACTGCTAACTGAATCGCTAAAACCTCGGAAGTTTCTAACCAACCACGAGTTGCGACTTTTCCATCACGAGCGTCAATACCGACTATTATTTGACCAGGAAATTCTTGGGATAATTGTTGTACTAATTGAGGTTGCTCAACTGCAACAGTTCCTAAAATTCCCCATTCCACACCTAAATTAAATAATTGTCTTACACTGTCTTGAGTTCGCAGTCCACCACCAACCTCAATTGGTACGGGAACTGCATTTACTATTGCCTCAATTGCAGTTAAGTTGACTAATTTTCCGGCTTTTGCACCATCTAAATCAACTACATGTAATCGGGTCGCACCTTCTTCTACCCATTGTTTTGCAACATCAGCAGGGTTATTGCTAAAAACTTGTGATTTATCGTAATCACCTTGATATAAACGCACACAACGACCTTCGAGTAAATCTATCGCTGGGATTATTTGCATAGCTATTTGTTGACTCTTATTTGTTGACTGTTATTTGTTAACTGTTGACGGTTGACTGTTGGTGGTTGACTGTTGACTGTTAACGGTTGACTGACCATTTTTAATTAAAGCTTGACGAAAACCCAAAACAATCAAAATATTAGAAAGAGTTAAAAAAAACTCAGCTCCACCATGTAGCCAATCGACATTAGCAAGAGATTCACCATAATGCACTTGAGCATAAATTCCTGCTGGGATGGTGACCGCAACAAACACGAGGGTGCCATAAAATCCGATTAACGCCAAACGCGGCATTTGTCCTGAACGGGTAATAAACCACAGAAAACCCAAATAGGGAAATAGTGACAACCCAAATAGTGCTTCTTTTGGTATCATTGCTCTTTTGAATCTTGAATTGTTAAAGACTGCTTACTATTACGCCAAACCCATACTGCACCTGCCCACAGTGTAAAATTCCCAACAACTGTCATTGCAGCTTGTAAAGTTACTAACCATTCCAAAGATGGTGAATTGTCGAAATAATGCCAAGTACAAGCGCACATAGCACTAACTAAAGCAGGTAACATCCCTAGTGATAATCCATACCATCCACGGTTACCCGTAACTTGCCCATAGTTCCAAATTAACCAAATAGCGGCTATCCACTCAATTACACTAGAAACGTGAATTATCCAAGTCGGTATCGAAAGTGCGTTCATGGTTGATTAGTAATTGGTAATTGGTAATTGGTAATTGGTAATTGGTAATTGGTAATTGGTAATTGGTAATTGGTAATTGGTAATTGGTTCCCCACTCCCCACTCCCCACTCCCTACCACCCACTCCCTACCCCCCACTCCCTAGTTTTGAATTTTGAATTTTGAATTTTGAATTGTTTTGTCCTTGCATGGTGTGCGGATTGGTGCAAAATATGAGTGAAAAAGGTTTTTAGTTCCAAAATCCAAAACCCAAACTGAAAACTTTTAACTCTTAACTCAAAACTCTTAACTTTTAACTTTTAATTCCAATGGCTAATATAAGGGCGTTATTATCTGGTTACTACGGTAAAGGAAATGGTGGAGACGAGGCTTTGTTAGCTACGCTTTTGCAGATGCTACCACCTCATGTTACGCCTGTGGTTCTCTCTGGTAATCCCGAAGAAACCCAAATTCGCTATGGTGTAGAAGCTCATCAACGTTTTTCTTTTACTGATGTTATCCAAGCTTTGCGCTCCTGTGATGCTTTGATTTGGGGTGGTGGTAGTCTAATTCAAGATGTTACCAGTACTATTAGCCCATTTTACTACAGCGGGATGATGGCTATTGCTCAAGCTAGGGGGATGAGAACTATTGCTTGGGCACAGGGTATCGGTCCAATAAAACGTCCGATAATTCGTTGGATAGCACGACGAAATTTTTCTGGTTGTGCGAAAGTTAGTGTCCGTGACAAAAAAAGTGCGGAATTATTAAATGGGTGGCAAATTCCTTGTATTTTAGCACCTGACCCGGTTTGGGCGTTGGAATCAAAACCTGTTTCTGGACTTTGGGATTTACCCGCTCCCAGAGTTTCTGTAACTTTAAGGTCTCATCCTGAACTTACTCCTGCGCGTTTGGCTAATTTGACTCGCGCATTAGTGGATTTTCAGAAAGCTACTGAAACTTTTATACTCTTGTTACCTTTTCAAAAGAGCGAAGATTTAGAAATTGCAGAAGAGATTGCACCTCATTTACAAGGTGTTAGCCAGATTATGTGTCTGGAAGAACCCGAAGTATTAAAAGGTGTATATCGCGGTGTGGAAATGAATATTGGGATGCGCTTACATAGCTTAATTATGGCTGCGGCTGAAGGAAGTCGCTGTTTTGCTATTAGCTATGACCCCAAAGTTAACCGCTTGATGGAAGATTTAGATATGCCCGGTTGGGATTTGGCTAATTTACCTGATGACCCTAATGAAATCAGTCGGACTTGGATTGAACATTATGCTAATGGGGAAGCTCTTTCGCCAGATAAAATTCAGTTTTTGCTGGATAGAGCGTTGATTCATCGTGAGATTTTAAAGCAAGTACTGAGTTGACGAGAGAGCAAAACGGAGAGAGCAAAACGGAGAGAGCAAAACAGGAGAGAGCAAAACGGAGAGAGCAAAACGGAAAGAGCAAAACGGAAAGAGCAAAACAGGAGAGAGCAAAACGGAGAGAGCAAAACGGAGAGAGCAAAACGGAGAGAGCAAAACGGAGAGAGCAAAACGGAGAGAGCAAAACGGAGAGAGCAAAACGGAGAGAGCAAAACGGAGAGAGCAAAACG